>Ga0209344_10000888_pt1 | contig 44744 bp, 61 predicted proteins | sample Cruoilmetagenom6_FD_187293 | JGI IMG/M metagenome (GOLD analysis project Ga0209344, IMG submission 187293) | Oil polluted marine microbial communities from Coal Oil Point, Santa Barbara, California, USA - Santa Barbara Oil Seep Sample 6 (SPAdes)... | ecosystem: Environmental > Aquatic > Marine... | reverse complement strand
TCAACAGGTGCCACCCCCATAGCAATAGCAGATTTTTCAAATTCTCTGATTGGAAAGGTGAAACCAGCTCCAGAAACTTCCTTTTCCTGTCCAGTGACTGGAGCTTCATCTTTGAAATTTCACCTATCATAGCATAGCTGAGAAGGTGCTGGGATAGGAGCCAACACTCTTGAAGGCCATAGCCTGCAATTATGTTTTCTGCAATATCCTTCTTTTCCTCTTCAGCCTCAATGCTCTTTCCATTTTCAGACCTAAGTGCGCAGACAACCACAGATTTGATTTGGTCTGGGTCACAATCGCCAGAATTCAAATTGGTAAAGATTGCAGCCGGGTCCATCCCAGCCATCTCCTTTAGCTCTACAAGAAATCTGAAGTCAACTTTGCAGAGGTAGACATCTTTGCCTACCTCAACAGTCTCTTCTCCTTCATACTTATTTGCCATGGCAATTAAGTCTGTGTGAAGGTGATGGCGCTCTCATTTTGCAGAGCAGCTGAGAATTCAACAATGCCATTCTGCTCTGATGTCTTACCAAAGCTGGTGATCAAGAAGGTTCCTTCATAGGTTTCTTCTGAGTCAGCCAAGCGCATTAGAGCGGATGGGGTTGAGCTGTTGGCAATCGCACTGAAAGCTTTATAGCCCATTGTGTCAACATCATCACGAGTGTCAGCCTTACCAGAGCCATTGAGAGTGACAGTTGAATAGCCATTGTAACAGGCTTCTGTCTCATTGCCCGGGGTGGACTGGCTTGTGACATCAGTAATTGGGTTGTCACGGTTAAACTCTTTTGTGGAAATGCCACCAACATCCTTCCATGTTGAGCCAGCGTCATCGCTGATCTGCAATAGGAGGGTGCGGCCTTGGATGTTATTTGCAGTCATTTTTAGTCTCCATTCTAGCTAAAATCTGTTCCATATTGTATATTCTCCCAAGCATCGGGAAGGGTAGTGTTGGCAAAAAACTCAAGTGCAACATACCACTGGTCAACATAGTATAAGTCGGTTGTGTTGATTAGAGAAACTGAATATTCCACAATGCCATTCTGGTCAGTGGTCTTTCCAAAGCTGGTGATGAGAAAATAGCCCTCAAAGGTTTCTCCTGCATCATCCATGCCATCAGTCATTCGGAAATAATCTTGTGGAGGGCTTGAATTTGCCACCAATGATAAAGCCTTGTAATCATCTAGGCCAACACCAGAGCGCTTATCCACCTTGCCAGAGAAGGTTGCAGAGGCAGACATGTATCCATGATCACAGGCCTCTGTCTCATTGCCCGGGGTAGATTGGCTTGTGGTATCAGAAATTGCCCTTTCCCGGACAAACTCTTTTGATGCAATGCCGCCAATGTCATTCCAATTGTTGCCCCCATTAAGAGTTGTCTGGAACTTGAATTCTCTTCCCTGCCTATTGTTCTGGGTCATGCTGGGTTCCTGAATGTATAGAAGTTCATTGTGTACACATAGCGCTTGTGCTCATCCATACCAAGGCTGGCAACATTGCCCTTTGGGTGGAAGCCTAGATATGTTGTGCCATTAATCACCTCACCATCCCGGTCCTTGTTGTTGAGGTATTCAAAGATGGTGCGAATGGTTGTATAGACATCCATGGCGTCACCCTCTCGCTCCCCTCGACACATCACCTGAAAGTTTGGTTGCTCATAAGAGAGGGATGGAATAGCATCCATGCCACCAGAGCTTCCAATCATGGTTTGAACATCAAGATCATCAGGCCCAAATGCTGGGTGGAAGAGGTTTGTGCCAAGAGTGCCAAGGCCAGCCGCAACCAATAGATCAGCAATGTCTTGTGTGACTGAATTCATCATCGTCTTGCATACCTCTTAACAACCTTAATAAACTTGTCCAAATTTCTCTCAACCCCCTTCTCAAGGAATTTGCTTTCTGAAGTTGGCTTTGTCCAATTTGTATCATCAGGCATCTCATGGACAATGGCAGCATATTTTTGAGTGAAGCCAATGCGCCCAACAATCTTATTTCTAGCCTTTCTGGCTGCAGTGAACATAGAGCCAATCAAAAAGCCATCTCGCCTTGGGGTGATTTCCTCAACATCTTCTTGGAGTGCTATCAACCCAAATGTCATGCCCTTCTCCAAGTCGCCTTCAATCTTGTTCAACTCTTTCTTGAGCCTCCGCTTAAATTTCTTTTGCCCAACTTGTTTGACTTTGAGTGTCATGCCCTTGGCCATTAGACATAGACCATAAACATATCTGACATTGTCTCATTAGTCACACGGAATATCACACTCTTGGCCTTGGTGGACTGAGGCTCTGGTGCGGCTTGGCCTTCATAATCACCAACAGCAATCATGGCATCAATAGGGATGTCAACTCTTGAATAAATAGCGTTTGTGGTAAGCTGCTTGCTCCCATCAGGCCCAATCACTTCTTTGACCTTGGTGGCAACCCTCGCTGCAACCTTTACGCCAACAGCCCAGACCTTGCCGCCAGAGCCATTAAGAGCGCCGGGCAACCAATAGGTGATTGTTTGTGGGGTTTTGAATGAACTCATGATTGTGCAAAAAGTGCCTTCGCCTCCCTGATTGTGGCCTCTTCAAGACAGCCATTGGAAATTTGATTGGCCATTTGGCCATACTGAGTGGACATAACACCAGAGCCAGCAGTGAATGATTGGAAGGTGTTTTCAGCCCCTTCAAACTTCTCTTTGACAAGCCCTCTTGCCTCTGGTGAGGCAACAGTTGCCAAGTGGGCAGAATACCAACGAGAAATTTCCTTGAGCAGAGGATCAGAAAAATCTGAACCACAACCAGCTGCAATCCTATCCACTACCAAATCGGCTGCGGTGATAAAAGCATCAAGTGAGAGAGATGCATCCAAATTAGGAGCAACCTCTCTCACTTCTGCATCAGTTACCCGGGCCAACTACTTGGCCTTGGGTGTAAGCTTTTTGATCTCAGCTTGAGCTGCCTTTAGCTCTTTATCAAGCGCCTCATTGGCCTTGGCCAAATCCTCATTTGATGTAGCAAAGTCAGCGTTGGCTTCTTTGGCTGCTGACAATTGCTCTTTAGCTTCTGAAAGCTGCTCTTTGGTTTTATCCAAAGAGGCAGCAAGCTTCTGAACCTCTTCTGAATTAGGAGTTGACGCATTGGCCTTCTCCCACTCAGCAAGCGGTGTGACTTTACCAGCCAAGGAACGTGCGCCAGCATCAGTTAGCTCAACAGTAGAGCCAATTTTGCGCTCTTCTGAGTTCTTACCGCCAGTGTGAATTCCACCATGCGTGACGCGATACTTCTGTGTTTTCTCTTTAGCCATTAGTCAGTTCCTTTCTATGGGCGTGTGCCATGAACAATACCAGTTTTGCCATTGCGATCTTCTTTGATGATTGGCACCATACTATTGTATGTGAAGAATGCTTGATCATCAACATCAGATGTCCGGCGAACTGGGACTGTGGTTGTGCGGGCTGCAACGGCAAGCTCAATTGTTGCATCAGACATTTCAACCAATAGAACTTCAATATCACGGAGCTTATCCGCATATTTAACTTCTTTGATCTCAGCAATATCTTCAATGCGTTGCTTGAGCGTCTTGTCACCTTTTTGAAGGGTGTAATCAGCCTGCATGTTTGTCCAGATGGCTTTACCAACATAAAGGATCATTGAATTTGCATCAGAAACAGAAGCTTCACGGAATGCCAAGCTCACCATCTCTAGTGTCTCATCAACAATCTTCTCACGGTTGGTTGCCAAGTCTGTCCAGTCACTGATAGCTAGTGTCTGACGGAAAGAGGTTGTAGTGTAACCTTTGATTTCCGCTTTAACGCCATTGATATCAACAACAATGTCTGAGTTACCATTGAACAGCATGTTCTCAGTAGCTTCATTCACTTGACGAACTGACTCAGTCATCCCGGTTGATTGCTTATAAGGGAAGCCAATCTGACGGAATGGGATGCGCCAACCACTATGGTTAATAGGGAGTGGAACATACTTCAAGAGGAAGTCAATCTGGTTGTTATCACCAGCGACAGGGTTCATAGATGTCTTAGCAGCGCGGAACTCATCAATTGATTCACGGCCAACCAAAGTTGTGCCAATGCTCTCTGAGCTTGTAAGCCCAGCAGCAAACAGATCCTTGATGCCGTTCAAGTTCAAGCGGCGAACAGTCACCAACTTTTCCATGATGCGGCGATGATCTTCATGGCGCAATGTGCCATCCGCATTAACAATGCGTTTGCCATCAGGGCTGTCCATCAATGCGTTATTCCACGCAACATCTTCATTCATCACCTTGTTTGCAATAGATGCATATTCAGGTGAGTGGATATCAGTAATAATTGCGGTCATACTATGCTACCTCCACGATTAGGCGAACAGCAGTGCCGCCACCAGAGTTGTCAACATCTTCAGCTGCATAAGCCACAACCACTTCATCAAGCGGAGCGCCAAGAGCTGTATCTGTCACTTTGACCAATGTGCCATCACCATTTGAGGCAAGGCCATCGCCTTTTACAATTGCAGGGGCTGCAGCAGGAATGAGTGCATAGATTTCATCACCAGCACGGCCAAACCAAAAGCGGGTTGTCTCGCCAGCAACGTATGCATCATCAATGCCAGAAGCATCAGCAACATTTTCAAGCGCAAAGATTTTCTGCGCACGGCCATTTGAAGAGGAATGAACAGCAACACCAGTCGCTGTGCGTTCAATCAAGTGACCCGGTGTAATAGCAGCATCACTAAGAGCCTCTTTTACACCTTTGCTGCTCAAGCGCTCATCATAAGCGGAAAGCAGGATTGTATTTGGTGAACCAGCCATGTTACTTGTCCTCCTTGTTTGCGTTTGCTTCAAAAGAGTCAGCACCATAACCGCCAGCAGGTGCATCATCACCATTGGTGTTTGTTACGCCAGAACCGCCTTGGCCAGAGTAGTTAGCTGGACGGAATTGATTTTGAAGCTTGGTCAACACACCTTCAGACATGCCTTCAAGCTCATCTTCAGTCATGGTTGAGTTTTTGACAATATCTGCTTTGATTTCACCAATTCGGGTGTCCTCATTCGCCAATAGGCTTTCCAGCTTATCGGAGTTGGCAAGCAGCTTGTCAATTTTAGCTTGGTCAGCTTCAGAGTTGGCTGTGAAGCCATTCTCTTTCAGCAAAGCTTGTGCATTCGCAATGGCATCTTCATTGGACACCGTTGGTGCAGCACCTGCCTCTTGACCACTTGAAGCGGCTGCAGCTTTCACTGCTTTATCTTCTTTGGGCATTTCATTCTCCATATTATTGGTGTTTTGTTCACCAACGGGTTCAAAGGTGATCTTTTTGACCACCTCAACTTCATCGCCAAGCAGTGTGACAACGTCATTACTGTCAATGGCATATCCACGCTTGAAGAGCTTCCTCTTCTCACCACGAATTCTCTTTTCATAAATAAATTGCTTGGAGTCAGGAAAGATTTCATCTGGCCAAGCATAAACGTGACAATCATCAGAGCGTGCTGGTGTGATTAGCTCACGCAGCTTCTGATATAATTGGGTTGTGGTCAGCTCGTTGATTTGAACAATATCAATTGTGTCCTCATCATCTTGCCCCTCATTAAATTTCAGTGCAGTGCCTACATGGTCACCAGCAGCTTTCTCATTAAGGAGGATTGCCACATGATCAAACTTGAAGTCAGCCCCCTCCCAAGTGTAATCTTTTCCATCAGCAGCAGTGCCATTGGCAGCTCTCTGCTTTAAGGTCAGCCCGGTGCTCACGCCAACCTTCTTCTTGTTCTTGATCCGCTTGATAAGCTCTTTGCCATCTTTGGACTTATTGGCCACCTCGGCGTCAACCCATAGCTCATTGGTGACAACTTCTCCCTCCTTAGTGGGGTTGCGAACAACTGCACCAAAGTTCTGGGCATTGACAGCGAGAGGGTGGAAGGCAGAGACATTCTGCCCTGCAACGGTTGGGTGCTTGTTAGGGGCTGGAAGCATATCAAGCTGATTGTAAGATTTTTCAACCTCAGCATCAGAATAGAAGCCCCCATTCATAACGGTATTTCCGACAATGGGCACCATTGTAGTGACTATGTGCTCACGGTTGTTGAGCATCTCAGTCCTATAGTGGCCATCAGTCGTTGAATTAATCGCAATTTTCATATTTCACCTATTTCATGAACAATATTACTGTGACCAAAAACAAAAGAGAAATTATTTTTATGATCCAGTTACTTTTTGGCCAATCACAGGGATCAAAGCGCACCTGCAATTTGGCTCACCAATAAGGGAGAATGCAGTGCCAGCATTGTAGACAAGGCCATCCCTCGCTAAGTGTTCTGGGCGCACTGCCCCATCATCTGAGTCAGCCCACTTGTAATTTACTACCTCATTGAACCTTCTCCCTGTCTCAATCCCTTCATTGATCACACCAACATTGTATGATCTCACAGTTTCAGTCCGGGACAATAACCTTGACCTTGTCCGGCCAATCTTGTTCACCCGGTCATTGATATTGCGGGCAACTTCAGCCATCCCAAGCCCCTGCTCAACCCCTTCATACAGCACTCTGGAAATCTGTTGGCTCATGGCATCAGTGATGCCCTTAAGTTGCGCAAAGTCTCTGGTGTACAGCGTTTGAATGGCATCAAGGTGGATTGGAACACCAATAAAGGCGCTGCCCCCTCCAATGCCTGCACCAAGATGCATCTTGGCTGTCCCATTGATGTCTGCTGGCTTGATATCCTCTAGGAGCTTGCCTAGTGATGTGGGTGCTTTCCTCAGTTGAGCTTTTGCTCTTTCCATCCCAGAGATGTATGCCCGGTCAATATATTTGTTCTGCCAAAAGTCAGTTGAGGCAGTCACAATATTCTTATTGTCCAAAATCTTCTGATCAATCTGCCCTTGAAGCCAGAGCATGAACTCAACAACAGCCTTGGGGTTGTCCTTGAACTGGAATGCACTCTCATTGAACACAAAGCCACCAGCATCACCAAGAAGGAGCGCTTTGTTGATAGCCCGGGACAAATCTCTGTACCGCTTATCAACTTCACGCCGCCACTGCTTCTGGATGGTCAGTGTCTTGGTTGGATTATGGGTTCCAGCCAATTACTCAGCCCCCTCAGCAGCCATCCTTGCAGCTTCCTCTTCCATCTCTGCGTCATCATCTAGCGCAGCAGTGTCAGGCTTATACTCCATCCCAAGAATGTCCTCAATGGCTTGCTCTGCGGTAACTTCATCAGCCAATCCACCAACAGGCCCAAGGGCATTAGAAGTCAAAGCGAGGGCTTGAGCTTTCTTAACAGCAATATCAGCTTCTTCAGCCTCAGTGGAAGCAGAAACCTCTGGCCAATCAACCTCTCCCTCAAGAAAGACATCATCCAGCATCTTAGCATTGGCTAGGATTTCAAGACCACGCCAGAGCCACCCTTCACAATCACTCTCTCTGCGCTCAGTAATGCGCTCTGCATAGCTGGCCTTGTCCTCAGCACCAGATAGTTGGCCAACGCCAATTCCCAGAAGCACCCGGATTGGGATGCCAGCAGCACCAGCCAAAAGGCGAATGATTGTGTTGAAGCTTCCCTCTGGGTCAGCATGAGTGACTTGGAGCATGTTAGCTTTAAGCCCGGACAGCTTCAATATGTCTGTCCAGTTATTTTGGAACTTATCAGCCTCTGTCTTGAGCGCTGCCTTTGTCTCATCATCCATCTTGACAGCAAATTTGGGGTCTGACTCAAGCGCCAGCTTCTGTCTGGCATTCCTAAAGTAAGCTTCAGCCGATCCACCAACAACCTTGTTCAAATCAACAAGACGGTTGAGCAAGTTCTCCAATGTTGGCATGCCCTCAACATCACTGTCAAGCGCTCCCTCAGCCATATGGATAATCCTTGTCCAGTGAACTTGGACAGCACCACGCACATCTGTTTGCTCCTTCTCTCCACGAGAAATCACCTGCAAGTTGTACATTGTAGGAAGCCCAAAGCGCTGAGATGTTGGCTCAGTGTCCCAAGCAGTGATGGTGATGCCATCCTCAGAGTAAGGGGCAAAAGAAACCCTCTCCAATTGATCAGGGGAGGATGTCGCAAGCGGTTGGTGAGGGTCCATGCCATCAGGCACCATCACATAGAGAACAGAGAAGCGCCCAATGCGGTTAAGGATGTCAGCACGCTCTAATTTTTGAAAGAACTTAATCTTTTTGAGAATGCGCATCTGATCTTCAATCAACTCTTTGTTATCCTTGTCCACAATCCTAATATCACCACGCCAACAGGACTTGGCTGGGAGGTCAATGATCAGCTTGGCCACATCACCAAAGCGGTATGCCCTGAAATAATCCAAGAAGGTCCGGCTTGTGCTATAGCCAAAGATGTCATTGATATCACGCATGCCACCCATGGAAACTCCCCACCCAAAAGACTGGAAGAACTTTGACCGGGATGTGAACAAATCCTCATTAGTGGAAATGTGTATGTTGGTAAAGGGAATTTTCATGGTTGCTTCCTATGCGCTCAATTGAGCAGTTATTTCTTTCAAGGTGTTTGATCCAACAAGGCTGCTCTTGATCAAGTGCACTTGAAATGTAAGCCCAATGGTGGCACTCCCTGCTATTGTTTTTGCTTGAAATAAAACATCAGTAAGTTCTGGAAGAAATGCTGCATCAGTCTGTTCAATTCCTGTCTCAAGAAGCTTGTAATTTCTTCCTCTTATGAATGGGCCAACTGTGCCATCAAGAGGTGACTCTCTTACAAGAGAGAACAAGTCAACTTCCTTGCCAGAGCCAGTTGTGCCATTGAGATAAATCCCGACACCAACAAAGCCTCTTGGGACTGTAAAGTGAGACATGTGAGTGATACCAGCACCAGCCTCAACAAATGATTGGACTGTCAAGGATGTAGCTGCTTGGATTGTTATGTCACCAACATTTGGCACCTTTGGGTCACCTCCAGCTTGAGATGGGCCAACAACTTTGACCCTCCAAACTCGCAACCATACTTCAGTTGTTGTGATGGTTGCCTCCCCATCAAGAGAATAAGTTGCCTCTTGATACCATCCATCATCATCAATGCCAAACAAAGTAATTGAGTGGGCACCTGTCCCGCCAACTTTGTCAATTGTGGGTGATGCCCTTACAATGTCCATTGTCTCACCAGAGCCAATTCCACCCAAATACTCCAAGGAAGCATCCGGGTGATCCCAAACATCTTTCAAACTTGTTGACAAATCATCTCTGTGAGAGAATTTATTCACAATTGCTTGATCTGGAGCCACTCCAGAGGCAAGGCTTGAAAGGCCTCCAACAATTCCACCATATGTCATATTTCTTCTCCTGTTTACCAAGTGCCAATATGTACAGCACCTTGGATCATGTCTTGTATTGCATAGAGCGTTGGGTCAACTTGGTCATCATGATCATGGCTGTCATCGCTACTAAATTTATTGAACTCATCAAGATAGTCAATCACAAAAGGAGCTTTCTCAGGGAGATAGACCCGGCTGGACTGAATAAATGGTGAGCCATCCATTGCTCTTGAGAGCTTATCTCCTATTGGCTCAATCGGCAACACTGGAATTTTAAGCTCTTTTTCTAAGTCTTGAATGAGGCCCGTTCCACTCACCTTGTCCTCAACCTTCATATATCGAAGCTTGGAGAATGTAGCAGAGGGGTTGTGCCACTTCTCAACAAAGTTAATGGCATTTCGTCTAAGGTCCGGGGCTTTCCACTTGCCTCTGATCTGATCAATCAAATAGATGCACCCATCAAGCTTGCCCCACAACTGGAATACAGAATAGTCATTATGCTCTTTGATCTTTTGGGCAGTATCAGCATAGATGGCTGTCCACTCAAAGGCAGGGAGGGCATCACTGTTGTAATACTTCCACCAAGCCTCCTCAAAGATGATGTCGCCAACAGGTTGAGGCCTTTGGGCATATTGTGCCCAGTATGTATATGGGTGCGCCTCTTTGAGCTGCTCAATGTCCTCAGCATTATGCTTGAACTCCCACAATGGGCCATCCTCTAGCTTATGGGGAATGGGAATGCCATGGGTGAACTCTCTAGGATAAGCCTCATCTTGTTCAATCTCAACAGGCAATAGAAGGTGGTGCCAATCATCCTTTGAGCCACCCTTGAGCAAATACCCACTAAGGTCAGCATCATGGACCCTCTGCATGATCACTATGAGTGGTGTCTTTCTAGGGAGCGCAAGGCGAGAGAGGATTGTGCCATTGAAGTTGTCGTTGATCTTTTCCCTCTTGAGCTGTGACCGGGCATCATCTGGCTTGACTGGATCATCAATGATCAATGCGCCATCAAAGTCTGTGCTCTCTTCATCCATTAGGCCAGCACGAAAACCAGTCACCTGACCACCTGCTGATTTGGAGTACATGCCTCCAGAGAAGTTATTGAACCACATCCCCTTAGAGTTGGCATCATCACGCATGGTCATAGGCCACAAGGCTTGATACTCAGGTGAGCCAATTATGCGCTTGACCTCAGAGGAATTGTACAAGGCCAGATCATTAGAATAGCTGAGATGGAGAAAGCGAGAGCGATTGTATTTGGCCATCATCCTAGCCACCCAAGTATGGACCACCATCAATGTCTTGGTGTATCCGGGTGGCACATTAATGACAAGGCGCTTGATCTCGCCTGTCTCAACCCTCCGCAGGGTGTCTGCTATAAGGGAGTGGTGTTCATTCACAATGAACTTCTGGTTCATGAGGTTCTTGAATACATAGCGAGTGAAGGCAATATGGTCATTCTCACATTTGTGCTTTAGCATCCGCTTAGTGTTCATGGACAATTCATCATCCATTAGTAATTCTCCCCAAACCACTTATCAAACAACTCTATCTCTTCTCTGCACAATGGAGTGACCACCGCTATGCCCATAGCCCCACCCATATTGATGTCTTGGCTCTTAAGCTGGGGGTGAATGTACTTGATCAACTCAAGTGCATTCCTATTCCTCAAGTCAATTGGCGTCCATGAGTCTCCAAGGCTCTTAACAGCCATGGCCATGAACTCTTCAAACTCAGCAGGGTCAAAGGCCATGCCTTTCTCAGCTCTCTGCTGCCACTGCTTCACACGGCCATTGATTACCTTTAAGAATGGGTGATTGATCTTTAGCTCTTTTCCCATGGCCACATCAACAGCAAACTTGAGAGGGTCAAATCCTAATTCATCAAGCGCCTCACTCGCTGCCATCCGATCTTTAGCAGCTAAAGTGGCCTTGTGCTTTAACACTCCAGCCTTACGGTTCTTGTCAGCCTCAATCTGGCTGGCTGTTCTATTCTTCTTGCCCTTGGGCCTCCCAACCTTCCTGCCTGTCTTGCTTGGCGGCTTTTTAATTTCTCTTTTGGGGGCTGATCTGATGACACCCGCTTTATCTTGATGGCTCTCTGTGCCCGGAACGCCTGATGCTGTTTTCTTGCTGGCCATTTTTGTCCATTCAATTTGAGTTTTTGTGAGTGCTCAGATTTTATCTGCCGCAGCATCAATCGTCAAGCCAGATGTGTGCACCCCCAATTCACACCAATAAACCCAAGACCGGGTTCAGACCGGCTTAGACCGGGTTTAACCACTCAAACCCGGTCTGTATTTTACTCAACAAAAACAAGTAGTTGCAAGCCATTTTCCAAAATCTCACCGGGTAGACCGGGTTTTCATGGCAAACCTTTTCTCTCCCCCTATATTACCCCCTATATTTACCCTCCCCTATTTACATACTATATACACTTTCCTTAAAAAACCCGGTCTACCCGGTCTACCCGGTGAAGCCCTTGAAATCACACAACTATTTTTTCACACAAACCCGGTGACAACCCGGTCTGAACCCGGTCCCACTCTCCCTTGACATAATATAATTACTCATCTACAACCCAAAACAGACCCTTTATTACACATTTTCCAAAATCCATAACTTTTAATCTTGTAATATAATTACTCATATCACCTCAAATAAGTAACATTTGAACTATCTCGCATTTTCACCATTTTTGACCAACAAAGTTCTTGCCCTCTGGTCAATAATAAGCGATAACAAATTAACAAAAGCAAATAAAGGAATTAAAGAGATGCTAACCCCTGATCAAGAACTCACAATTGAAAATAAAGTGGTGGAACTCCTAATCATTAAGGATTACCAGTGGGAACCTACAACCACAATTGACAGCCTTATGGAAGATTTTGAAAACTTCCTTGGGTGCTGGATAAAGGACTTTGAGTGGGACTTTGTTGTTGAGTGCCTGATGCCATATTTTGAAGAAGCAAAAGACGCACTCAGTGAGTGGGCTTATTGGGAGAAAGTGAATGCCTAAGAAAATCACAAGAGAAGAGTGGCTGAACCGTCTAGCCAACCACATGAAGAAATCCCTCTTTAAGAAGGAGGCCAATGTTGATGTCCCGGCTGACATCGCAATCAGTTGCGGCTTCACTTCCTCTGGAGGAAGAGGCGCAGCCATTGGTGAGTGTTGGTATAAGGAAGCCAGTGAGGCCAAGCGCCCAGAGATATTCATCAAGCCTAACCAAGCAGAGCCAATGCGCGTTGCGGGCATCCTAGCCCATGAGATGATCCACGCCACTCTAGGCTCTGGCTTTGGTCACGGCAAAGAGTTCAAGAAAATAGCTCTAGCAATCGGCTTAGAAGGTAAGATGACAGCAACCACTGAGGGAGAGAAGTTCAAGAGCATCCTCACCAAAATCCTCAAGCGCATGCCCCCTTATCCACACAAGAGCCTTAATGCAGGTGGGCAGGGAAGCCCTAAGAAGAAGCAGCCATGGAAAGCCAGTGTCAACCTTCGCTGCCCTGTTGATGACTATTATATCAAGACCACCCTAGAGTGTTTCAACATGGCGCGTCCTGCCTGCCCATGCTGTGGTGGCAAGATGCTAACAAAAGATGAGAGAGGATAAGATCATGCAAAACAATCACAGATACATATTGGATGTTGTTTTCAAGCCCTATAAAGAAGAGGCTATTGATGAAGCCTTCAAAGGGAGAGTTGTTGAGCACATATTGCTCCAAGAAGAGGGCAAGCTTGGGATATATTTTGATGATGGGACAGCCATTGTTATAAAGCATGCTAACCACAACACCTATGATCACCACCACTTCAACAAGATGCAAGAGCTTCGTGACCTTAGTGATGATGAGCGAGATGATTTTGGGCTAATCAGCGCAGAAGAGCTTAAGCTTCGCAAGGATGCAGCCAAAAAAGAGTGGTATGAAAGTCACGCTAGAAGCCATAGCTATAGCATCAAACACATGATTGACAATCACAGAGAGGGCTGGGTGCAAGAGCAAATAGCCAAGTGGACAAAGGAGAAATCTGATGTTTGCATCCCTGAATTTGACAAATCAGCAGAGGTCTTTGGCGCAAGAATTGAGACAAGATCAGTGGCCAGAATTGCGGCGCGGTTCTTGAAAAAGGAAGCTGATGAGGTGTTGAAGCTTGAAGTGCAATTGGCATCCCTTAGAGAGCTTATGTCCCACTTGGAAATTGGTCACCAGATATCTATTGTTGCCCTCACAGAATTGTGGAAGCTCCTTGGTGTTGATAATCAGACCATGGCGGTGATTGGCTTAAAAGAGCTATTGGAGACAAGTCATGACAATGATTAAAGCATCACTGGTGACAATTGATATAGCCTATGAAGATGGCCAATCAGTTAATGACTTAAGGTGTGCAGATGCCAGTGTGTCTGCTTGTGGGTCAATTGAGATTTCCTCTATCCCAATGGCAAAACAGCTGGCAGTGCGCCACCAAGAAGTGCCTCATGAAATCACTGTTAAGATTGACAGTGAGCCACAGGTCATTCTCTTCCCTCACAAGTCAGAGGTGTCATCTGAGGGTGGTCTTGATGGGATAGATCACATCTATAGATTTTGGGCAAGGACTGACAGTGATTTTGCTGGCATCAATCTGATTGAAGAAGAGCCTAAGATGGCATGGAAGGAAATCACCACAGCCTCTGCTGTATTGAACCTTCACAACATGCCTCTTGAGCTAGGGAAAGCCCTCCACAAGTACAATGCCCTGCGTGAGCGCCATGACTATTGGGAGGCTGACAGGCTTGCTAGGTTGATGAGGCGCTTTGACCGCTTATATCTTGGCCTCAGTCGAATTTCATCCAGATCAATCCACCGCCTTGCGCAAAATTGTGATGCCAAAATCTGCATGGGCTATGTTAAGGAGCGCAATTGGGATTTGATGCATCTATTCTATTGGAATGGAAGCCCAGAATTGACAGAGAAAATCCTTATGCTTGCATGGAAGAAGGGAATTAAAAAGTGAGATCATATTGGAAACACACAATCTCTGAGCTCAAGTGGATATTCAAGGAATTGAAGCACAGAAGAGCAACCAAGAAAGCCCGGGAAGAGATGAAAATTGCTGCTGTAAGGGCAATGAAGCGCATGCAGGCTAATGACTTGGCCAAGGCATGGAAGGCAACAGACCGGGCATTTGCTGATGCCATGATTGAGATGGAACAAGCATTTAGAAAGGCGGGGCAACCCCTTGCCTCTGGTGAGTATCTAATTAAGAATAGGGATGGCCTTTGCCCTCCACCAAAAGAGGTGTTGAACAACTTGAATAAGCCATCAACAATTACCCCAGAGCAACGCGAAGCCATAAGGCGAACTATAAACAACATTAAAATCAAAAACGGAACTAAGAAAGGAACTAAAATGACTACTGGAACAATCAATCTAAATGTAAGTGCGGAGGCTGTGAAGCCAAAGCCCCTTAGTGAGACAGCAATTGAAGATTTGTCTTTTCCAATTATGGCAAAAGCAGAAGATGGCGCAATTGTGCTGTTTGATGGCGCAAAGAGTGGGTGGAGAATTGCCAACTCAGATGCAGGAATGGACCCTCTTGGGAAATACAGTGACAACTTTATTGAGATAAACCATGGCTACTGGGACTATTGCTGGTCAATTGAAGGCGCCATGGAAGGTGTGTTAACAGCCATCAATAATGAAAAGAACCCTCTCCCGATGGACACAGCAGTTGACGCACTGTCAAATCTATTTGCTGTACAGGTTAAGGCTAAAACTTCTGAAGAGACACCTAAAGAGGCAACTCCAACCTTTGACCCAACAAAGCCTGTTCAAACCAGAGCGGGAATTGCAGCAAGGATAATCACAACTTATAAGGCTGGTGGGCATTATCCAATTGTGGCAGTAGTCATGTATGGTGATGGTGATGAAGATATCCGCACCTATACATCTGAGGGCAAATACTTGGAAGCGGATGTTGGTGAGAAGCCAACAGACTTGATCAACACCCCACCAGAGAAAACAACCATTTGGTTGAATGTGTATAAGGCTTTTTGCTATCGCCACCCAACAAAGGCTTTGGCTGATGCAGCTCTTGGGCATAATCGCCTTGCCTGCATTGAGGTGGAATACACTGATGGAGAGGGCTTGGACAATGTTGAGTAAATTGAAAGCCTTTTATCAGCGCAACCAAGACAAGTTTAAACACGCCATTGGCGGTACAATCGCCATGGCACTGGTCTTGATCCTCCCTGATGGTTGGGATGGCCTAGCAGCCTCCCTATTGGTGGCATACATCCGGGAATACACCCAAAACGGTGATGAACCTAATCCTATCAAGTGGAAGCCGGACAGCCAAATTGACTTCCCTGCCACCTTCATCATTGCATTCATCTTTGTCACTCTGGCTAAGAACTTTCATTGGTTTGGGTTGTGATGCAAAGAGAAAGCAATTCAACTTTTGGCCATGTGTGTAATGGAGGCGGGGCTTCAATCAACAATAGCCCTGTCAACTTAACTATTAACATCTATGTTGGCGATGCAAAGCCAACGCTGATTGACACCATAAAACAAGCAATAGGAGGCTTAATTGGAAAAGAGACTAGAAACATTGAAATCCCTGCGGAACTTTCTGAGCACAACATTCAGAGGCACATCAGTGGGGCCATACAAAATAAATGATTTCATTGAGGCTCTTGATGACACTATCATCTGGGAGCGTCTGCAATCTGGCGAAAAGGTGGACATCTCTGATATTCCTCAAAGGGCGATAGACCAGATGACACCAGAAATGCTCTCGCCATGAGCAAGGATCATAACAAGCACAGGCTCCTTCTCAAAGGGGTCAATGACCTTGATATTGACATGGTTCATGTAGTGGATGTACAACTGGCCACTGACATAACAAGCGGTGGCCATTATCTTGAATTCTACATGGATGATGGATCAATCAAGCTTTGGACTTCCTATCTTGTTGGGCGCAACCCGGACACTCTGGAGGCCTATGCCAAAGCGCAAAATGCAATTCTCCCTGACATTGTCCGTCAATCTATCCAACTCAATCGACAATGGGAGCTAGTGAAAACAAGGATTGTTGTTGCAGCCAAGAGAGATATGAAGCGCATCAAGGATTTAAAGGCTGAGGACTTGTTTGTGATGGGCATTGTCTTTTGTTGGCTTGCTGCTATCCTTGATGGAATGGTAAATAAATAGAAAGGAATGAAAGTGATTAAGTGGATCAAAAAGCTCTTTCAGATTGTGAGAGAGTATGACAGAGACAACAAACAGACAAATGGCCGAATTGATATTGTTCGCCGCTCTATGGCCCAAGCTAAAGGCTATATAAAGGAGAGGACAGACCTTCACATTGATTTGCGCAGGAAAGCACCATCCCAAATAATCATGGTTGGGCGCTATAAGAACCATGATTATGTAAAGGTGTTCAATGTCCAAGAGGAAGATTTATCTGACTTAATAGGCATTGTTAGGCAGATGGAACAATATGGCACCACTCGCAGCGTTGATGCACATCCTGATGTTTCAGCCTCCTTCAAGCGTGAAGTCAATTGGTAAACAAATAACCCGCATGATGTGACTCATGCGGGTTATTCTGTGGGTAGTTTTAGTGTTTTCAACATAAAGGAGTCACCATGCCAAGTAACTATTAAGAGAGTGTGAAGCCCTTTGTTGAAAGGCAAGAACTAAATTGGCTCCGCATCCTTAAGGGGATTTCCACCCGGCTCTTTCTCTGCAGACCACTTCTCATATTCATTGGCCAAGAAGGTGCTCTCAGCACTCCCATACATCTCATGCCGCCTTAGTGACCACAATCTAACATAGCCATCAGTGTTCAACTTCACCCTTCCAACCTTCTGACAGCCCATCTTAGCTAATGCCCGGGCAACAATTGTCTCACTCACCCGGCCAAGCCTGTGTGGCAAGCACCCCATCAAGTGCCTTGTTGCGAGTAAGTCCCCATGGAAAGGCCAAGCGCTGTCCTCAATGCCATCTCTGATCCACTGTTCCAGAGGCATTAAGCTCTCACCAATGAGAACCTTCTTGCCCTCTGTCATTGGGGCATGCCCTTTTGCTTTGAAGTTGGATATATCTCTATCCTCTAGGAACTTTCTCACCTTGCCAGCATTCTTCTCAAGCCAACCAAATAGCTCTTCATAATACTGCGCATCTTTTGGGACAGCACTGGAGAATAGCACCCCATAGCGCCTGTCATCATCATCCAAGATGATTGCATCCTTATAGTTGGTGAATAGGAATAGGTTGAAGCAGTTTGGTTGCTCGTATGCTGGCTTGTACATGTCTCTGATGACAGCAATGTCCTGTGTGATCATAGGCTTGAGCTTATTCATCAATTCTAGTCTGCCTCTGGCCATCATCTCTTCAACAACAACCAGTTGGCAAGACTTCTGCCATCCTGTGTATGGTTCATGAATGGCCTCATTGGATGGATTGGAAACATTCTTCTTTCCCAGCACCAACCGCATGGCTTCACCAAAGAAGCTCTTTCCAGTTCCTTGGACCCCTTGGATCAAGAGTGCCCAGTGTATCTTTTTACCCGGCTGTTGTACATTGTATGCCATCCAGTCGAGCATTATGTTGCGCTCTGTCTCATCAGGGAGGATCAACTCAGCGTGTGCTGTGAATGGATCAATGTCACCCTCTTCAGACTTGGCTCCACAATCTGTCCAGAAATTGAAGTGCTTAAGCTCTCCCCTTTCTATCAATGGTGGTTGACCGGGCAGATAAATAGGATTGTCAACTTTGGGAAAGCCGGGGTGCTTAATCACAGCATCAGCAGCCTTTTCCTTTTTGAAGTCTGGTGCGAACTTATCAGAAAATTGCTCTTTGTCTAGCTCTTGGAATGTCCTTGGGTTGATGAAGCGCTTGGTGCCAATTATATAGAGCCATTCCAGTGGCATCTTGCCCTTGAGGGCTTTTGCACAAAACTGGTTGCACTCGTCATCAGTCATAAATCTTATTTTGTCGCTGTGGCCTCCAACAAGAACATCATCAATGCCCTTTCCATATTCACCATCCCAGTGTTCAATCTTGGTGTCATAGCCCTTCTCTTTTGCTCCCATATATAAGGAGGCAAGCGCCCGCGCAACTTCAAATGGCTGCTTGGCTTGAGGGGTTGATGATGAAAATTCTTTGTCTTTGTCTGAGTCAAATGCCAGATAAACCTCTGTGGCTCCTAGCTGCTCAATGGCATCAAGCGCCCATTGCCACATATTGACACCCGGGATTGATATTGTGTACACATCAGAAGCGGAGCTGGCAATGTCAGCCTTCAATTCACCCTCTGTTATTCGCACTGTTTTGATGGGTCCATCCGGCTTCTTAAATATAGGATAGTGGATGTGCGTCTTTGCTGCTGTGCCACCCGGGTATTTTGTGTTGCCCTCTTTATCTGGCTTTGGGTTGGAGCTTAATTGGGTATATTTTGCTGCGATATTATCTTTATCTGAGCGGATTTTCATGCCAACAATTTGATTATAGAAGTTTCGCACTGGGATTAAAAGACCACTTTGCCCTGCCAATTTAGGCTTCTTGTTGTCCACCCAGAAGCCCGGGACACCAGAAAGATTTGCTTTCTGCTTTTCTAATTGGGCAATGACAGTCTTTCTTCTAGCTGATAATGAGCTGTATCCCCCTTGGACAATTTCTTCATCACTAAATCCTCTTGACTCAAGGCGCTTTTGGTGCTGCTCAACCAAGCCAAGCTGTTTTGACATTTCCTCATAAACTGTTGAAATGCCTACAAATTCCTCATCCATGTCCACTATATTCCTTTATTTGCATTTGTTGACCCCAAGAGAGAGGGGCTTCTGTTGTCTCTTCTTTTAGAGGAAAAGACAAGATTTTATTTGCTCATCACCGTTGTTGCTTTTCTTTTCAAAAAAGGCAATATTGGCACTGATCAAAAAAGAGCTTGCCCTTTGGATATTTTTCAGGCAGGTTCAGATCAAGGAAAGAAATTAACGCAATTAAGGATGTGAAATGCCACAATCAACAGTTTATGTTTCTCAGCGCCCAAAAGCCAACGCCGTTGGCTGGACCCCGGATTTGACACCTGCTCTTAAGTATGGCAAGTGTGAATTCGTATTTGAGCCTGATGAGCAAGTATCATCTGACCCTAACACCATGATGCGTGTTGCGAGGGACAGACTTGATGCATTCAATCCTCACACTGATTATCTCCTTTGGCCTAATACTGGTGACCCGGCTGCAATCTGGGCATGTGTAATGGTGCTGATGGGATATGGCTTCACTGAAATTCGCTTCCTCCTATGGGACCGAATGGTTGGTGAGGATGGCAAGCGCAATGGATCAAAAGGTGAATATGTACCTTTGACCCTTCGCACAGATAGTTAAAGAAAAGAAAGGCTCAACATGAGTACCCCAAATTTTGAAGATGACAGCAAAAGTGCTGCCCCACAAGACCTCAAAGCGATTTCTGATGCAGCTACTAAGATGGACAATCTTGCAACTAAAATCAAGACAGCAAAAGACAGCCTCAAAGAGCTTGAAGGTCAATATTCAGCCATTGAAACAGTTGATCTTCCAGACCTAATGGATGCTGCTGGCATGTCTGAATTCTCCCTAAGTGATGGGACAAAAATCAAGATCATGCCAATCATCAAGGCCGCTCTTCCCACCCTCCTTAATATCAATAAGCAGAGGGATGAAGATAAGCAAGAAGAGATGCGCACCCGCTTTGAGGATGGCATCAAATACCTAACTGATGCTGGCTCTGGTGCAATCATCAAAGATGAAGTGGTCATTGATGTTGGCAAGGGTGGTGGAAACATTGCTGGTGATATCATTGCGCAAGTCTCTGAAACTTATGGCTTGGATGCAGATCACAACAAATCAGTAAACGCACAAACGCTTTCAGCTTGGGTGCGTGAGAAATTGGCTGCTGGTGAGGATGTCCCATTTGACACATTCGCAGTCTACACAGGCCGCAAGGCTAAAATCACAAAAGCACGATAGTGTGCTGGTGAAACGCCAAACAAGGAGATAATTCCCATGGCAACTGAGAAGAAGAATACTAAAACGGCTGTTAAGTCAGCAGAGAAGGGATCAACAGCAGTAGCTACTTCTGCTGTGAACTTTGAAGATGATGCTGGTGCTGGTCAGGAGAATATGGACAAGGATGATTTCACAATCCCTCGCCTCTCTATTCTTCAAACCCTATCACCTCAAGTCAAAAAGAAAGATGATGCCTATATTGATGGCGCTGAAGAAGGCATGGTGCTTGACTCAGTGAGCGGCACTGTCATTGATGGTGAGGTTGGCTTGCTGGTTGTTCCAGTTAGTTATCGCCGCGCATACATTGAGTGGAAGCTCCGTGAAGATGGTGGTGGCTTTGTTGCTGACCATGGTAATGATTCATCTGTCCTCAACGGGACAACAAAAGATGATAAGAACCGGGATTGCACTGGCAAAGGCACCAATATTGTGACCACTTCTGAATACTTTGTGTTCATTATTGATCCAGAAACTGGCGCATTCAGCCCTGCAGTGATCTCAATGTCCAGCACGCAGCTTAAGAAAGCCAAGCGCTGGAATACAATGATCAATCAACTTCGCCTTGAAAAAGCGGATGGCAGTGGGACATTCAACCCTGCTATGTTCTATCGCTCCTATATGATGACCACCACCCCAGAGAGCAATGCTTCTGGTGATTGGTTTGGTTGGAAAATCGCTGGTGCGGATAACACAGTTGATCTGCCCGGTGGCAGCGAAATCTACATGGAGGCTAAAAAGTTCCGTGAACAGATTTCCTCTGGTGATGTCAAAGTTCAAGAGCACTCTAGTGAGGGTGATGTTGAAGAAAACGATGATGATCCAATGTAAGAATTGCTGATGACCCTCAGCAAGTGGCTGGCCTTTGCCTTACCCCCAATTAGAATGGGCCAGCCACAACTAGGGAGATTGACATGGCGGGTAATAAGAACAGTGGACGCAAATCCATTTATGCAGGGAAAAGAGCGCTTAAGCAAGTTGACTTGAACCCTCACATGAAATGGACCCATGGATGGTATGCTTGGGAGGCTCTTGAAGAAGGAGCATCTTATGAAGAGTACAAAGCAGCACCGGGAAGTCGCCTTGATTATTGGCGAATATGGGCAGAAAAAGGCATCATCAAATTTGTTGATGCGTAGATAAAGAAAGAAAAGGAATTAAAGGGATGAATGGTGCATTAAAAAGAGTGGCAGTTGGTGATACAGTTTCCACAATTGATGGGCGCAAGGGTGTAGTGAAAGCAGTCACAGATGAGTGCGGAACTGTCATAAATTTTTATGCTGAACTCCCTCTTCTGTATGAAAAAGGAACTCGCTTGATCCATTATTACAGATCATGGGACAACTCTACATTCACTTGTGCTTTCCCTAAGTTGAAATTGACCCACATGAATGAAGTGGAGTTGGACCAATGAGGATTTTTGGATCAGGGATGGCAGGATTGCTAGCAGCAAGTGTGTTGCGTAGGCATGAGCCTGTTGTATATGAGGCCCAAGACAGCCTCCCTAACAATCATGCAGCCCTATTGCGCTTTAGAAGCCAAGCTGTGTCTGAGGCCACAGGCATCCCATTCAGAGAGGTTGATGTCATCAAGGGCATTGTTATCCAGAATGAGCTGTGCAGCGAAACAACCATTGAAGCCAACAACCGATACTCAAGAAAGGTGACAGGGAAAATCCTCTCACGCTCTTCTGTGAACTTGGCTCCATCAAAGCGATTTATTGCACCCCCTAATTTTATTGAGCAATGCTCAAGAGGGGCTGATATACGCTTTGGAAATCGAATTGGCTTGACAAATCTCAAGCCCTCTGATGGCTCACCAATCATCTCAACACTCCCTATGCCTGTGTTGATGGATATTGTTGGCTGGCCAGAGGATCAAAGGCCTGATTTTGACTTCCTCCCAATTTGGTCATACAGCTTTGACATCCCCATTGAGTGTGATGTCTATCAAACAGTGTATTTCCCGGATGAGTTTCGCTCATATTATCGCGCAAGCATCACTGGAAATAAGTTCATTCTTGAATTCATTGAGCGCCCGGTTGATACAGAGATTGCTGGTGAGCTTTCCATCCACCTATTAAAGAAGTTCTTTGGCATTGACATTCCAATAAGACCAGAGGGTGAATTGAAGTTCCAGAAATTCGGCAAGCTGCAACCAGCAGATGAAGAGAAGCGCAGAAACTTTATCATTGCCATGACTGAACAACACAACATCTACAGCCTTGGGCGCTTTGCAACTTGGAGGCAAATCCTCCTAGATGATGTTGTGAATGACATCAAAGTGATATCCCAATTTATTGATAACAAAACAGCCTATGAGCGCATGCTCAAAGCAAAAGGAGAATAACATGTCATCTATTCGATTAAATGCCAACTTGAGAAGTGCAATCCTGCATGAGCTCATTGGTGATAAGCTCAAAGAGCTTCAAGCAAAAGAGCAAGCAATTCATGATAGGATTGCAGAAAAGGCCAAGAAAGTATATCTTGCACAGATATCAAAAGCTGATTGGGCAAAGATTAATTCTCTGCCTAAAGGTTGGCTTGAAAGCAAGTCTTGTGCATATGTCCTTTTTGGCTCATATAGCAGCAATCCCGGACGAATCCAAGTCCAGTTTGGTGAGAAAATTCCACTCCCAGACAACACACCTTACACACTTAAGCTCCCTGTTGACCACTCAGCAACTATTTGGGCTGAGAAGGAATACGCCAAAGCCTTAGTTCTTACCAAAGAGCAAATGGCAATCACCAGAAAGACTGAGGTGGCACTGGCGAGTGTTTCAAGTGTCAAGGCGCTGAAGGATATCTGGCCAGAGGCAATCCCAGCCATTGATAGAGCTTTGGGGACTGTCACTGAAACACCCAAGCCCGGATTGCCAGCAGTGCAATTTGGCGAATTGAACAAACAAATTGGCCTTAAGGGGAAGCGCAATGCCTAGTGTAAGATTAATTGATGCCACACATAATGCAGTGGACAAGCTGCTTTATACCAAGTCAACTCGCCTTGAGCTTTGTGAAGATACAGAGCAGAAAATCAAGGACATGACCCCAGAACAGAAGCAAGCGGAGTTGGACTATATGGCCAACACAATCCCCTCTTCTTGGGAGTTTGTCAACTACACATTTGAAATCCGGGGAGTCACCAGAGCTTTCACTCACCAGTTTGTGAGAACTCGCACAGGCTCCTATGCTCAACAGACAATGCGGATGTTGGAGATGGAGAAGTTTGGATATTTGGTGCCTAAAAAGATTGCTGATCATGGTGGTGCGCTGGCGATTTATCAACGCTCCATGGCACAAATCCAAGATGCCTATGATGCCATGCTTGAGATTGGAATTCCAGCAGAAGATGCCAGAGGGGTGTTGCCAACAAACATCCACACCAACATCATTGCTCAATTCAACCTGAGAACAATGTCAGAGATGGCAAAGAGCCGGGTTGGGCTAAGAACCCAAAGTGAATATAGAGATGTGTTTGACATGATGGTTGAGGCCATCTTTGAGGTTCACCCTTGGGCTGAGGCTTTCTTATTCCCTAAAGGGAAAGATGCATCAGCAGAGCTTGAGGCAGCTCTTAAGGGTGCATTTGAGGCTGGAGCGCTCTCTCAAGAGGATTACATTCAGCAACTGAAACACGTTGATTTGTTGAGAAAGGCTTAGTCATGTTTAGAAAAGCACTTCAAGAAATAGATGGATCATTCATATACATCTTTGACTTAGATGGAACTCTTGCTGATATCAGCCACCGCTTGCACTTCATTAGGGGCTATAGTGACAGTGATGAAGAGCGCAAGAAAGTTGACTGGAATGCATTCAATCTAGCTTGCGATAAGGATGAGCCAAAGTGGGACATTGTTGAGCTGTTCTCAAGCTTAAAGCAAGTCAGCAACATCATGATCTGTACAGGTCGAATGGGCACACCAGAGGTAGTCAAAAAGACCCTAGATTGGCTTGCTAAGTATGGCATCAACCCGCATGGAGTTTATTTCCGATCTGATGGGGACTATCGCTCAGATGATGTTGTCAAGAAAGAGATGCTTGATGAGATAAGGATGCTTGGCACTGTTGTTGCAGCCATTGATGACCGGGACCGGGTTGTTGATATGTGGCGTGATAATGGTGTCACTTGCCTCCAATGCCAAAAGGGAGATTACTGATGGGCATGGAAAAATTGACAGAACACCACCAGAACTTGGTTGAAACTCTTGCTGGGCTAGAAAATGCACAAATTCCAACAGCCTCAAAGTCCACCCATGAGAAGGTCAGATTTGGTGTAAATGGCAGCTTGCTTGATTTCAACTATTTGAATGTCATTGAGCCTTGTCTAAACATCGCAATTGAAAACACAAAAGGGCGCATCAAGCGTTGTGAGCTTAAGATGTTCAAGCTTCTTGCCTCCCAAATTGATACAAAAGAAGGGTCAAGAAATGAGTAGAATAGTTGTAACAGGCGCATCAAGCGGATTAGGCCTAGCAATATGCAAAGAGCTTTTGGGCTATGGACACACAGTGTATGGATTTGACAAATTTGATGCCAAAGAGCCAATTGACAGAATTCGTGATTCACACTATCACCTAAAGATGGGTGATGTCAGATCAAAGGTTGATATTGAAAGCGCCTTTGAGCACCTTGGCGGGGTTGATATTGTCATCAACTGTGTTGGCGTAAATTGCATTGACTTCCTAGAGGACATTGAGCAAAAAGATTGGGACAGGCTTCTTGATACCAATGCCATGTCAATCCTTTTCACGTCACAAATCTTTCGGAAGAGGCTTAAGGAGTCAGCCGGGACAATTCTCAATATCACATCAAACGCATCCCACATGCCAATGACATCCTCCTTGGCATATAACGCAAGTAAGGCTGCAGCTGATATCATGACAAAGCAACTTGCTAGAGAGCTATTCCCTCGCCATGGGATAACAGTCTTTGGCATTGCTCCCAACAAGCTATCCGGGACTGGCATGAGTGATTACATTGACAACCGAGTGCCAGAGATGCGCGGTTGGACATTTGAAGAAGCAAAGGAGTACCAATTGAAGGGCTTGGCCATTGGTGAAGAGACACCACCAGAGGCTCTTGCTCAATTCATTGCGCACCTTTTACAAGATAAATACCACCACAAATACTTCCATGGGTGTATCATCCCATTTGGGCTTTAAGAGAGGAACTAACATGATAAACTTTAAGATTGAACAAATTGCCATTGCCACTGATGATGTGGATGGTGTTATGGTTGAATTGGCCAAAATGGATAGCAGCTTTGCTGGGTGCTTCCTTGGGGGCTATGACTTAACAAAGTGGATCACTGACAGTGTCACCACTAGCGGAAAGGTCCATGGCGATTATGGCAACACAGAAGCTGATCTGTATTTCCACTATGAGTCAGGGATTGAATTTGAAATCCTTGATTATAAGAGTGGGCCAAACTGGCATAAATCGGCTGGGCGCTCTGGAACATTCATGAGCCACATTGGGATGCATGTTGATGAGATGCCAGAAAACTTGCCATTTGAGATCATCCAAGATGTTAGAACGGTTGATCACACCAACTCCAAGCTGCTTGAGACTGGTCGCCGCTATCACTATCGCATATACAACACCCGGGGCTTGTTTGGCTTCGACCTTAAGTTGATCATGCGCATTGAAAAGGGAGATGAATAATGACTTCATACCCCTTTCATGCGGCGGTTCATGATTATGACAGCACAGTGCAACACACAGACTCAAAGCAGAGGGTGCGAACTGAGGATGGGCTTCAATATGCCCCAAAAGTTGAGTGCTTGCCAATTGGGCCAGAGGAATTTGATCCATCAAAGTGGAATGCAATCCACAAATCTCATGGCTCCCCCTTAAATGCTGGTCACCACCTTGGTGCAGCAGCGCAACTTTATCAGGAGCGCAATGCAGTCTATGGTGACAACTATAAGCGTGTTGGGCCAGTCATGGCCAATCTATTCCCTGATGGAGTTAATCTCAAGACAGATGATGACTTCATGCGGTTCCACCTATTGGAATTGATTGTGGTCAAGCTTACTCGTTACTGCCACAACTATGATGCTGGTGGCCATGAGGACTCAATCACAGACCTTGGGGTGTATGCCTTCATGCTTAAAGAGGCTGATCAACTCGCTGGTGGCCAAGGTGATCTATTCAGCGATGATGAAAGATCACCCTAGAATAAATGTCACTTGTCTCTGTGATGCCTATGACTTCCCCCATAGGATAAGCGGAGGCAAGTGCAACGGCTCCCAGTGGGCTGAAAGCTACTATGAGATGGACAAGGGGGAATGCGAAAGCTGCCAGAGCAACAATGATGGGCAGTGCGATGTGGCCAACGGTGCTGAGACTATATGGAGTTGTGAAGGTGTATTTGATCACATGCGCACCCAAGATGATACAAGGCTCCCAAAGAGCTGGGATGAATATTTTGAATTGATTGCCATAAGGCAGAAAGAAGAAGAGGAATTTTATTGTGATAATTTTTGACACAGAGACAACTGGATTTGCGAAGGGTGATGCTGTACCCTTGAAACAACAGCCACAGATAATTGAGTTTGCTGGGATTAAGCTTGATCCTGAAACTCTTGAAGAGGTTGAGCGCCTTGAATTCTTAGCCAATCCGGGGATAAAGCTCCCATCAAAGATTGTTGAGATCACAGGCATAACAGATGATCTATTGAAAGATGAACTGCCATTCTCAGCCAGCTATGGGAAGCTTGCTAGCTTCTTCCTTGGTGAGACAACGCTTGTGGCGCACAACCTTGACTTTGATAGAAAGATGATGTTCTTTGAGCTTGCCCGGCTAGGTCGCCAACTTCAATTCCCATGGCCTCCACGCCACATATGTACAGTTGAGAAATCTTATTCTCTCCATGGCTATCGCTTGAGCTTGGCCAAGCTATACAAAGAGGCAACAGGGGAAGAATTTGAAGGTGCTCACAGAGCAATGGCTGACACTGAAGCCCTTGTCGCCTGCGTCAAGTGGATGAGAGAGAAGGGGTTGCTGTAATGAAAAGCAACTTGATTGACGTTGATGATCATGAAGTCATCCATGAAACACCCAAAGCATATCTTGTTTGGGATGGTGAGAGCCGGGATGATGATGGGGACAAAAAGGGGATTTGGCTGCCAAAGTCCCAAGTTGAATATGACCCTTATGATAAAGTTTTAACAATGACTGAGCAGCTTGCAACAGAGAAAGGACTAGTGTGATGTTAGATTTTTTAAGAAGATTGAGAGAGGCAAGTGTTGCCCGGGCTGAGGCTTGGCACTCAGGTGAAAAGTGGAGCTTGGCTGATTGGGGCAATGCTCTGGCTGGTGAAACAGGTGAGCTTTGTAATGTGATCAAGAAAATCCGGCGCATTGAAACAGGCGCTGTCACTCGTGAGACTGAAGCTGACATGGCTGATCTAAAGAAGCAAGCTGCACTAGAGATTGCTGATGTGATAATCTATGCAGATTTGATTGCCAATGAGCTGGGTGTTGATCTTGAAGACATCATCAAAGAAAAGTTCAATGCAACCTCTGAGAAATTCGGATTTGAGGAGAGGGTGTAATGGCCAAGATAACAGCAAAGAAGCTCTTGGCTGATCACCCTGAAATCCACTTCAAGAATGGAGGGGCTGTAAACAACACCAAGGCTAGGAAGAAAGAGGAGTAATCACCATGGGGGAATACACAGAGGCAGCTCTAGCACTACAGAAAACATTTAGGCCTGAATTGAACAGGCCTAAAAAGAAGAACTCTGGTGATGAGCCTAAAAAGCCACACAGGAAAGCCACCTCAACCAAGAAAGCCATGGAGAAGGTTTTCAACATAGTTGTCAAGACTGCTTTAGCAGGGGATAGATGCCCAACAAATGGGGAGTTCCTATCTGACCATGGAATATGCGCTGCTGGCGTAAGGATAATGGACTTGGCAATGTGTGGGAGAGTCAAGAATGAAGTCTGGGCAAAGAATTGGAGGATTATTGAAATAACCTCTGGAGAGCACAAAGGGGCTAGGACTGCTGAATCACCATTTGTTGGTGATAAGCCAACCAAGACCTATCACAGAAAGGCAGAAGAGCAATGACATATTTGTGGGCGCTTGAGCCAAGATTTATTCCAGTGGAGGCGCAGAGTGTTCAATTTTGGCCTTGGGCAAATCTAGCTGCTATGATGCGGTGGATTGACAAAGAGAATAAAAGGCTTATTGCCATTTTCAATTGTGAGCACAGAGAGTGGAAAAAATTCCACCCAGATTGCGCCACCAAAAACAGAAAGATAATTGTTGATGACTTTATCAGTTGAACAAAGCAATGCAGCCAAAGGCATCAAGGATTGGTACTCCAATTCAAGTGACCCCCTCTTCACCCTTCATGGATATGCTGGAACTGGAAAGACATTCCTCCTTCAAGAGCTGGCCAGCACCTTCACAGGAACACTAGCCTGTTGTGCGCCAACTGGTAAGGCTGCATCAGTCTTAAAGAGCAAGCTTGATGGGATTGATGTGACCACCGTTCACAAGCTCCTTTACTCTCCAAACTCTGCTGGCTCTGGTGAATATGAAATTCTCAAGAAGAAGCTAAAAGAGAACCCGGATGACTTTGAGTTGAGCCAACAGGTTGAAGATATGCGGAGGGATTTGACCTCTTCAAAGCTTTCTTTTGAGTATAATGGTGGTCCAGATGTAGCAAAAGATCAGCTCATAATTGTTGATGAATCATCCATGGCAACTAAGGCCATGAGAGATGATCTGGTATCAACTGGCGCAAAGATATTATTTGTTGGTGATGGAGGGCAGCTTCCTCCAGTTGGCGATGATGGCTGGTTCACAAAGGCCACACCCAATGCTGTCTTGGAAGAGGTTCACAGACAAGCGCTAGAAAGCCCAATCATTCGCCTATCTATGGATGTGCGCAATGGCTCTGTTGACCGGGCGCAATATCAATCTGATCTTTGTCGCATTGTATCCAAGACAGAAGTGACTCACCAACAGTGGATGGATGCTGATCAAGTCATCACTGGGATGAATAGAACTCGCCACAAGCTGAACAAGTGGTTCAGAAAGAAGCTTGAATATGAAGGCCAAATCCCACAGAAGGATGAGCGCTTAATCTGCCTCAAGAATGCACAAAGAGGTCCATTCATTAATGGGGTCCAGATGAACTGCATTGGTGATGCTTATGTTGATGATAGTGGCCAGTGGCTCATATCAGTTGAATATGATGGACAGATTTACACTGATGTCCCGTTCTATGAATACCACTGCCTTAAAACCTATAGTGATGGGGAGAAGGAAGAGCCTTTCTTCTCAAGGCGAGGGCTTCTTGAGTTGGATTATGCCTATGCCATCACCTGCCATAAATCTCAGGGCAGCGAGTGGAACAATGTAATTGTGGCTGATGATAAGATGATGAAGCAGAAAAAGGAATTCAGAAAGCAGTGGCTTTACACTGCTGTCACCAGAGCCAAAGAACAACTAACATGGATACAAGATTGATGATAAATTTATGCAACAGAACTGAATTTTCATTCCGGGCAGCATTTGGAAGCCTTGAGGTTGTTCTTGATATGAATGGCAAGTCAGCAGGGATGTGTGACCGCCATGGAACTTGGGGGCATGTACAGTGGAAAAAGGCTTGTGACAAGAAGGGCATCAAGCCAATCTATGGCGTAGAGCTTGCTATTGTTGATGACATGGAAGAGCGCACCAAACAGGGAGTGAGTTGGGTCCGGCTGATTGCCAATAATGAAGTTGGCCTCAAGGAGCTTTATGAGTTGGTGACGCTTGCCACTGAAAAGTTCTACTATATCCCAAGATTGGATTGGGAGGAAATCAAGCATGTCTCAACAAACATCACTCTAATCCTTCCTGCGTCAGCCGTTATGAAGATTGATGAGGGTGACAATATATACTATGCCCTTGATCCAACTACAACAAAGAAGGATGCTGAGAAGGTTGATGCAATAAATGGAGATTTTGTGGCATGCTCTGACAACTATTACCCAACACCAGATTGCTCTGGCCCATATCAGATTGTCTGCAGCATGGGAGCTGAGAAAAAGGCTTCTGCGCAACACATCATAAATGAATATGAGTTGGCTGAGGAATTGTACTGGTGTGACCAAGAAATCATTGACCGGGCAATCAAAACAGCAGAGGAAATTGCTGAGAGTTGCACAGTGGAATTGCCAAAGGCCCAAATGGTTAAGCCTGTTGTTGAGAAGAAACTCAAGCAGATGTGTGAAGAGGCAGCACCATCAAGAGGGGTTGACCTATCTGACCCAGTGTATGGTGACAGGCTAAAGAGAGAGCTTGACCTCATTGATGAGAAGGATTTTGCTGATTATTTCTATGTCGTGGCTGATATGATTGACTTCGCCAAGGATAATATGCTTGTGGGTCCAGCTCGTGGATCATCTTGTGGCTCATTGGTCTGCTATATCCTAAGAATAACTGAGATTGATCCAATTCCATATGGACTATTGTTTGAGCGCTTCATTGATATCAACCGGGCTGATTATCCTGATATTGACATTGACTTCCCAGATGACAGGCGCGACATGGTGTTTGACTACCTAAAGGACAAGTATGGCTCTGAGTGTGTGGCTAGGCTAGGCACCATCAACCGCTTCAAGCCAAAGTCAACCATTGGGGAGGTAGCAAAGGCACTCAACATCCCTGCATGGGAAATGAAGGATTTGAAAGACTCAATCTTGGAAAGGTCTGGTGGTGACAGCCGGGCAAACTTTTGCATCATGGACACCTTTGAGCAGCTTGCCCCGGGGCAGAGAGTTCTTGAGAAATATCCTGAGATGGTTGTTTGTACAGATATTGAAGGACATGCCAAGCACACAGGGCAACATGCTGCTGGAATTCTAGTGACTGCAGACCCAGTTTCATACTATTGTTCAGTGGATGAGCGCACAGGAGCCTCCATGGTGGATAAGTATGATGCTGAGGAGCTTAATCTTCTGAAGATTGATGCGCTGGGCCTTAGAACCCTTTCAGTGCTACAAGACACCCTTGATCAAATTGGGTGGACTAGAGAGCAGTTGATGGAGTACCCAACAGATGATCCAGCAGCTTTTAAAGTTCTCAACAATGGACAATTCTCTGGCATCTTCCAGTTTGAGGGATATGCCCTGCAAAGCTTGACCAAGCGGATCACCATGAAGAATTTTGAGGACATGGTATCAATCACCGCTCTAGCTAGGCCCGGGCCTCTCAACTCTGGTGGTGCTACTGAGTGGCTGGAAAGGCACTCTGGCAAGTCTCCAATTGAATATCTTCATCCACTGGCCAAGGACATAACAGAGGTCACATATGGGGTGATTGTTTATCAAGAGCAGGTGATGCAGATTGTTAGAGATATTGGCCAGTTCTCATGGGAAGAAACATCCTCAATCAGAAAGGCAATGAGCAAGTCGCTTGGTGAGGAATACTTTGACAAGCAGTGGAAGCAATTCAAAAAGGGAGCTGCCAACCAAGGGATTGAGGAAGAGAAAGCGGCAGAAATTTGGAGCAAGATTAACACCATGGGCTCATGGGCCTTCAACCGATCTCACGCTGTGGCCTATGGGTTGATCAGCTATTGGTGTTGTTTATTGAAAGGGAAATTCCACCTTGAATTTGCTGCTGCCTCTTTGAGACACGCCAAGGATGATGACCAAACAATCAAAATCCTGCGTGAGCTCAGAGAAGAGGGCTATGAATATGAGCCATTCAACAAGGAGCTTTCTACTGATCAATGGTCAGTTCAAGATGGCAAGTTGATTGGTGGATTGATAGGCATCAAGGGGATTGGCCTCAAGATGGCAGCAGACATCATGCTGCGGAGGGAAGAGGGAAGAGACTTGACCCCTCGCCACCATAAGTTGATGGACAATCCTGTCACCCCATATGATACAATTTCGGAGGGACAAGACCTTTGGGGGCATATCTATGATGACCCTGACGCATACAACATTGCATCCCGGCTCAGAAATGTTGAGGACATAACAGACAAGTCAAATGGCATGGTTGTGTTCATAGCAAAGCTGGCAACCAAAAACCAACGTGACCACAATGAGCCAATCAACATTGAGAAGAGGGGAGGCTCAATCATGCAAGGCCAAACACTCTATCTCAATATGACCCTAGAGGATGACACTGATGCAATCATGGCCTCTATTAATCGCTATGACTATCTAAAGTGGGGAAAGAAGATTGTTGATGAGGGCAAAATTGGTGATTGGTACATCTTCAAAGCTAGGACAAGGAAGGGCTTCAGAAAGGCTTACATCAAGCGCTTCATAAAGCTAACTGGAAATGAAGATTATGTTAAGCCATTGAATTCAAAAGAAACTTAACTGTTGCCTTCTGGTCAAAAATAGAAGATACTATTCTGAGTGAAAGAAATGAAAGGAACTAATGATGAACTATGATTTAACAACTTTGACTGGCCCAGAGCTAGTTGCCGCCTACAACACAATCACAATCTCTTCTGTAAAGCGATTTGCCTCAAGGGCAACTGGCATGGACAAGCTAAAGAGAGCCTTGGAAGAAGCAACCCCAGCAGAAGTCAAGAGCCTTAAAGCCTCTGATAAAGAAGTCTGGAAAATCATCACCGCAAAAGCTGAAGCTGCCCCTGAGAAGGAAGCCAAGAAGAAGCTTTCTGATGAAGTCAAGCACTACAACTTGCGCTGTCCAGAGGATGGATACATGCTTAAAACAAACAAGCTCTGTCTTGATTGGGCTAGGCCCAAGTGTCCAGTTTGTGATAGCAAAATGTTGACTGCTCAAGAGCGCAAGGAGCTTAAAGATGCGGGATAAGACAAAGGTGCCATCAACCTTCAAAGAGCGGTTGACAGGCCTCTTGATGCTTCTCTTTATTGTGGTTGCCATCAACCTAGTGGCTGCTAAATACTTCATCACTCCAGTGGTGTACTTTAGCCACTCAACAGGGGAGTGCTTCAGAGTTGACTCAATCAATTCTGAAGATAGCTGTGAGAACCTTCCTGATGAGTTCATCCACAGGTGGTCTAAGTGATCATAAAGCACTACAAGAACCGCAATTACATAATCTCAACAAGCTTAAAGGGGGGCAATTATGCCCTCCTAAAAGAGCTGCCCGGTCACACCAAATGGATTGACCGGGATTTGATGTTCAGACCAACTGGTGCCAATATCAAATACATCATGGAGCACTGGCCAGAGGCTGAGTGGCAAGGTGATGCCCTTGGGATTAAAGATGAGTTGTTGGCAGCAGAGTTGGCAGCAGAGGAAATGAGATCAATCAAGCACATTGAACAAAGTGATGATGGCTCATATCAATATGCCAGAGAGCCAATGGACCACCAGCGCCAAGCCTTCCTCCTTTCAAGAGATTTACCAGCCTTTGGGCTATTCATGGAGCAAGGGACAGGCAAAACAAAGGTCACAATTGATAAGGCTTGTTGGCTCTTCCAAAAGAAAGAGATTGATTGCCTTGTTGTTATTGCTTGGCCAAATGGAGTGCACAGGAACTGGACTGAGAATGAAATTCCAGAGGATGTCCCGGATTGGTGCAACTACAAATCCGCTTGGTGGAACCCAAACTTAACACAAGCCCGGGTGAAAGAGTATGAGGCAGTGTTGGCAACTGGCGATGACACCCTTAAGATATTTACATTCAATGTTGAGGCATTCGCAAGCCAAAAGGCTAAAGACTGGATTTTGAGAATTCTCACAGAGAATAGGTGCATGCTGGTGATTGACCAAAGCGCCTCAATCAAAAACCCAACAGCCAAGCGCACCAAGTTTATTATCAGGAAGTGCGCTCCTTTGGCTCCACATCGAATGATCTTGGATGGCGCTCCAGTGGCTGAGAGTGCTGTTGAGCTTTACAGCCAATTCCTATTCCTTGATCCATTTATCATTGGCCATGACACCCTCACAGCATTCAAAGCTGAGTTTTGCAAGATTGGCTATTTCAAAGATGTGGTTGGATATAAGAACCTGCCAGAGCTTCACAAGCGCATTGATGGCTATTGCTACAGAGTGCTTGAGAAAGATTGTCTTGATCTTCCCCAAAGGAGATACAAGCGCTGGACCTTTGAGCTCACCAAGGAAGAGCGCCGCATATACAATGAGATGAACTCCAAGAAGCTCGCATATTTCAATGAAAATGAGAGGGAAAATCCACTTGAGGCTGATCTAGCAATTGTCAAGAGTTTGCGCCTCCAACAAATCAGCGCTGGTTGGTGGCCTCAGATTGGCGATTTTAAGCCCATAGGAGAGACTTCAAGCCGATTGGCAGCCCTTACCACCCTATTGAGCCAACTTGATGGCAAGGTGCTCATCTTCTCTAGGTTCCGGGCTGATCTTGAGGCAATGCAAAACCACCTTGGTGATGCTGCTGTCAGCTATCATGGAGGAATTAACTCTGATGACCGAGAGCTTGCCAAGAAAAAGTTCATGACAGATGACTCCACCCAGTATTTTATTGGGCAGCCAAGGAATGCTGGTATTGGGCACACCCTTACAGCAGCCAAGCATGTGGTGTTCTATAATAATGATCCATCACTGAGGTTCAGAGAGGAAAGTGAGAAGAGGGCACACAGAAAGGGGCTTGAGGACACCATTGAAGAAGGAGGCCACCTAATGATATGGGACTTGGTTGCTGGTGACACACAAGATAACAATATCATTAATGCACTAAGGGCAAAGAAAGACTTGGCCACACTCGTACTCCAAGACCCTGAGAGCCTATTCTTGATTGAAGATCATGACTGAGAAAGTTTTATATGACAACATGAAGAGGCACATGAACCTCAACACCATAAAGCTCCAGCGAGTTGAGAACAAAGTTTCCACCGCAATGCCAGATGTTCACTTTCACATAGCCACAGGAGGCTCTGGTTGGATTGAGAATAAATGGACCAACAACCCGGGCAACAAGATCAAGTTCCAAGATGGACAAGAGCGGTGGTGCTACAACCACTGCCAGAGCGGAGGCTTTGCCCTTATCCTAGTGGGCCACAACAATGGCCAGATGAGCTTGTATTGGGGTGATCAATTTTATGGGCCTGATTATGATGATGTGCAGCCTGACCCGGTGAGAATTCTTGACCGAAACAAGGAGGGCTTTGCTGAGTTGGTTAGAATTATAAAATCATTCTTCCCTGAACAGCGCTTCTTCAAGCGCCCTTCTTTTCACTAGCCCACCCATGATGATGCCCCTTGCTCTTCTCCACTTCCAGAATTCACCAGCAGCAGCATAGTAATCCCCCCGGTTGAGATACACCCTCATGGTGGAACACTGGAAGTTGCCAGAGCCAATGTTGTACACAAAGGATATAAGGGCAGCTCTCTGGTTGTGGGATAGAGGTTGATAGATCAGCCGGGCAATGGCCACTGCAGCCCAAGCAGCATCTTTCATCAGCAGCTCTCTGGCTTTAGTCTCTGTTATTCTGGTAAAGCTCTCACCTTTGGTGATCACATGGCCATAGCCAATAGTAAGTTTACCAGCAGGGCAAATATAAGGGGTGGCCTCAAATGCTTCTGACTCCACAATGAGGTCAATTGCCTCTGCTGGTATTCCTATTGTTATCATTTTCTGTTAAAGGTTCTGTTGCCAAACCAGTGAGAGATAATTCCCCAGAAGCCTGCAACAAACTGATCATCTAAGACCAACCTAGCAGCCTCAAGAGCGTCAACCCCAGTGCTTGTGGCTGTGAAGTATACAATGAATTGTAAGATCACAAATTCAACCACAAAGATATATGTGACAACAGGCCTTACACTGCCACGCAGAGCATCAACCCAAGTGATGCCTGTTGGCTTCCCGGCTTGCTTCTGGTTCTCCACAGCATACTTAATCTCACCAGATGTTGTCGCCAACTCAAGAGCCTGCCCAGCAAGCTCCTTATTGGTGATCCTGATTTCTTGTTGCAGTGCAATTTCATGCTTCTGGTCACGCTTCTTCTCAAAAAAGCCCAACACTTTTGGGAGGAAGCTTGTTCCAAAGCCCAACAGTGATCCAAATAAACTAAGCATCATCTTCTCCTTTTCTGCGCCTGTCTAGCGCTTTCCGTTCTTCCAGCAGCTTATTGTCAAGCGCTAGTTGTTCACCCTTCAACTTCATCTTCTGTCTGTTTAGGCGATAATTCAGAAGATAGAATATAAAGCCCATCACAAGAGTTGTTGTTGAAATTAGGACACCGAGCGCAGCGGCATTGGCTGAAAGAAATCCCATCATCCCCCCGCTCGTGACTGATGCCCCGGCTGATAGATTTGCTATGTCTCTGTACATTGTGCTTTTCATGCCACCAATTCCTTATTCCATCCACAAACCTTGCGATTGTGATGATGGGAAATAGAAACGCCATAATCAACAAAACTGTTGGTAACCAATCGACCATAATTCATCCCATCACTCCCAATCACTCAAAACAGATTTGATTAAATGCCCTTTTCGCAATCAACACCATGGGTGTTGATGTGGGCTGAAACATCCTCTGGAAGGTCTGCCTCAGCATAAGTTGATCTGTGAGGCGGCGAAACTTCTGTTACATCAGTAACAGCTTCAATAGCTGGTGTGACCACCACTTCTTCAAGAATTGGTTCAGCTTCAATAGCTGGTGTAAGCTCTTCGCCTTTGTAATTGTATGTGGCTTTAACATATTCAGTCATTGCTGGATATGACTTAACAGCTGCTGAGATTTTTACAAGCGCTCCATTGTCATTTTTTTCATAGGTTGCAGGGCTTGCTGGAATAATAACAGGTTGCATTTCAGTAACTGCATCCACCGCTTCAACAGGTGTGATTGCATCATCGTAAGTTTCAGTGACCCGCTTAACTTCATAGATTGTATTCGCTGCGTGTTCATCAGTTGCCGCGATTGAAACCTTGCGGATATGGTCAATTATAGTTCTTGTTTGAATAGTCATTTTTAAATCCTTAAACTTCGTAAATTAAAGTTAATTGAATACTACCGCTTGCCGAAAGCTCTGAAATTTGTAGGCCAGTGACGCCTCCGACAGTGTCATAAACCCATAAATCGCCAGCGGATTGCGCGCGGTTCATTTGAAACACTAGGTTGTTTCCTACTGCGCCAAGGTTTAAACCCGACCCCCTAACCACAGCGCTTGGGTTATTGAAGCCCGTACCCTCTGAGGTAAAAGGAAGACCCACGATATTAGCAGTAGAACCAACTATAAGCGTTCCTATTGAGGACATCGTTATATTTACCATGCAAATAACGCGGTTTCCTATTTTGGTATATCGCCCTATTTGTGCACTATATGTTTGACCTTTTGAAACGGGCGAACTTGTATCACTTATTTCGGGCGTGAAAGTCCCTTCTTCATAATCATCTAGCAGATTAGCCGCCGCCGTACCGCCTAGCTTTACACCGTTTGAGGATAGGTCAAGAACACCTGTACTAGCCTCGAATTTTGCAACAGTCGTCCCGTTGTCACTGAAAATGAATTCCCTTCCTGAGATATAATAAACTACAGTGGCGTAAGGTGATGAAGCAAAATTTGAACCCGCGCTATTATCAACACCAAAGAAGGCGTTACCCCCCGTATTTGTAAATTGAATAGAAGCAGGATTTGTTCCCGTTGATGGGGCTATCTGCACCTTGCCAGTAAAAACACCTACACCCGCATTATCAATATCACCGCCAGCCATATCAAGATCACCACCCGCCATGTCTAGGTCAGCACCCGAACCACTTACATAGCCCTGCAACACATACCACTTATTGCTGTCAAAAGCTTCTGGACCAATTGGAAGTTGCCCAATCTGTGGAGCATAGGTGATGCCGCCTTGGGTCACTGGCTCGGTGGCATCAGTGTATGTTGCTGCAGCACTATAAGCTGTGGGGGTTTTAAATAAGTGTGCGTTATAGATAACTTTGGCTGGTGACGGAACAATGCGCCCATTGGCCATTGCTGTGGATGTAGTTTCATCACCTTCTGCCCATGCATTAACTGCATTTACATTGGTTTCTGCTCTCGCAATATCTGCTGCACTTAAAGCCATTTTACTCTCCTAATCCCTATCATCATTTGTGGGTTGCCTATGTTGGCACTGTGGTATCTGCACCATAAATCCGGTCATCATATTTAATAAGCCTAATCTCAACATATCCATCAGAAGAGGGAGAAACCTCTTGGATGGTATAATCATCATCATCATGGCTCTGAACAACATCAGGGACAAACTTGTACAACATCCCTATCTGATAATCATTTTCGCCTCTAAGGAAAATATTATATGTTGGGCTTGAGGAAAAGACAAATCCATTCTCGCTATCCCCTCTTGGTGTAACAGCAAGCTCACCTGACAATTCTCCATCATCATTTCTTATCAGAACACTTCCTGATGCTTGGCCTTCAAAATCAATTGGATCAGATGTGATCACTTCAAGCCCAGAATAATCTACAATCTCACCATCCTGTGCTCTTACATTGGTGCCATCAACATTGGCCACCCTATCATGAACAACAGCCATCAATCCATCCTTGGTGACCTTTGTTGATACAGCAGTGCGTTGATAGAGCAAGCGATCATATTCAACCTTGGCAAAGTTCCAAGCCTGAAGATAATTTTTTATTCCAGCAGCATTGAGTGTTTTATTATTTGATCCACCACCTGTTTCCTCTGGGAATAATATGGTGGATGGAGTTCCTGTTTCTTGGTCTTGCCACTGAAGTTGCACACCATCAAAATCACCGGGCTTAAATAGCTTTACAGATTTCACCTCTGTGTCAGGGGCTTTATTTCTCTTCCCAAACAACATCACAGGGAATGGCTTGGCCTCATCCCGGACAAAATTGATTGTGTCTCCAACTCGATATGCTGTGCACCTAGCTGCAAGGAGGATTGTTCTGAGCTCATCCCCAACAGATGTTTTGGAGTTTGAGAAAGAGTAGCAGAAGCGCCCAAGATCATCACCATAAATTGGATCACCTTCAATGCTTTCTTGAATTGTGTAAAGCCCATCAAGATCAATTCCTGATTGGGACTTGTTGCCCCCAAATGGGTCCATCAGAAGGTGCATTGCTGCATCAGCCATCCGGGCAGTTGCAGATGTTCCAACACTTATTGTCTGGGTGTCAATGTCATATGTCTTAAGCTTCCGTGTGACAACCGCATTGAACTCTCTCTTTTGCAAAGAGGTTGCTTGCTCGGTGGCCTTGGTTGTAATCTGAACAGTTGTAACATCACCAAAATCAGGGACATCAACATCACTCAGCTCATCAACCCCAGCAAGCCTTGTCCACTTTGTCAGGTCAAAATATTGGATTGTGGAGTCATTTACTGTGTTGGTGAGGCGCTCAACTGAAACCTCATATGGATCACCTTGAAAATCAGGAGTGAACTTGAATGTCTCAAATTGAGGGTCTTGGGTGTTTCCGCTCACCTCAAATGTCTCAGTCTGAACTGCGCCAAGGGGGTCACCATCGCCATCAAGGCGCTGAAGGTGTGCTTCAAATTCCACAGTCACTTGATTTCTATCTGTCCCATCAATTTCTTGAAGCCCTTTTGGGCACTGGATGTCAATCCAAATTCTCTCTGTGCCACCGGGAACAACAAAAGGGCCAATTGTGGAAGGATTTCCCTCGCTGCTTGTTATGTCAACTCCTGTGTCAACTCCAAGATCAAAAGTGGTTTCCTGAACCTCAACAAGTGTTTCCGTGATGTGCAATTCAGCATCAAAAATGATTTCAACTGCTTCCACAGTGTAAGTCCCATCATTGGTAGATGAATTTGCGATGGTTATGCTATCCCCATTTTGCAGCCCTCCCAACCCTGTAAGTTGAAACCCTGAGAACACAGAAGAGCTATTCCAGAAAACTGTCTTATTTGATAAATCAACCCCTGTGCCATCGTTTGGCGCATTGACTTCTTGGCCATCAACTTGCCCTGACTCAGTGACATCAAGCAAGATGTCTGGCCTTGTATCTGGCTCATAGACAACAGCAGATGACCCTTCAATATCAGAAATGAGAGTTTCACCAGCCTTTAAATCTTCAACAAGATATTCCCCCCGGCCAATGCAGAGAAACTCTGTGACATATTTTATGTTGGCGATGTATTCAAAATATGTCTTTGCAATCAGATCAGGATAAATTCTGTTTTGCCCAAACAAGTCTGGAATTCTTTGAAAAGGCCGTGCAATGTTTGTCTGGCCACTCAATCTATTGTTTGGCGACTCAACAGGCTGGACATATTCAGGGCTTTCTATGTCAGGGAGGCTTGGGCGCAAAAGAACTGAGGCTGCAACCCCAACAATCAATGCGCCAACAAATATAGCCAATGGGCTTGCTGGGCAGTGGACAATTGTGATGATGTCACCCTCTTTTAGGACTAAGCCAAATATGTCCTCAAGCTTAAGCTCATGCTTCTCATTTATCTCCCCACGGAAAATTCTTGTGGGCGTGGTAAATCCATCTGGGCCATAAAAGTCAATAAGCCACTCATCAAGCCTCTGTCCAATAGAGGCTTGCTCAAATTCTCGCTTCAACTTCCCTGCTGGGTCATGAAGGATTGTTATTGAGGGTTGTGTGCTCATAAAACTCCAATTCTTTGAATGCCCGGTCAATTGATCTCAAGCGGTTTATGCAACTTCCTGAACCCATCCCATGAGTGTGAAGCACCCAATCTTTCCCAATGTAAACGCCAATGTGGTCAAAGTATTCCACACCAACACTCTTCATCAAGACAACAGTTCCGGGGGTTGGCTCTTCAACTAGCTTCCAATCAGAAGCACCTTTCTCTGAGGCTATGATTGATCCAAGCTCATCACCAGAAAAATACTTGCCAGCAAAATCATCAAGATCAACTCCAAATTCTTGGAGTGCCAACAGGGTTATTCCCCAACAGTCAGCTCCTTCTAGTGTGAAGCCTCCTTCCAAGTATGGAACTCCTATCAAATGTCTTATTTCAATCATACTCCCACCAATCCCGGAAATCGCTCTGTTGTGTATATTTCACCACTTGGCTTCACTGCCAAGTCGATATCTTCTGCTGTAAATGCAACTGCTGCATATGATTTGAATTTAAGTCCAGATGCTGACAAGGATAATCTCACAACAGGCTCAGTCAAATCCCCTCCATAGTATTTTCGATAAATTACTTGGATTGGAGTTAGCACCCCTGCTGCAGTTATCTCCTTTAGAACATCTTGAACCTCACCACCAACAGCGCCAAGGTTTATTTGAAGGATTTGCTCTGCATCGCCTGTTTCATCTGGCTCTTTGACATCCATAGCAATTGCTGTAAAGGTCACAACTTCGCCGGGGTTTCTTGGGGCATCAGCCTCAAGTCCAAGATCAGCATCAACATAATCCTTAACAAAGCGAAGTTGGCCAGCAGAGAATTCAGGGTGACTCAGCTCAATAGTTCTGTACTCCCTAACACCCTCTGGTGCTGAGGCCAAAAACCTATTCCAAGCTTCTTGATCAACTGCCATTAACTAAAATCCGTTCCATATTGTATATTCTCCCAAGCATCAGGAAGGGTGACATTCAAGAATGTATCAAAGTCAATAAAGAATTGATCATTATACAAGTCATCAGTCAACTCAGCCAGCACCATCAATTGATCAATATCAGCATCCGTATTATATTGCTTCTGAATGGCTATCAGTGTGGCTGAAACTTTCCATCTCTGGCCAATGGGGCTTGGCACATATGGGCCAAGAAAATAGCACTCATGATCAACAACACCCATCCCAACCTTGAGCGGAACTATAAATGATTTTGATCCATAGGCAATTGTCTTTTTGAACCAGCCATCAAACAACTGGAAATCAAATGAGGACAAGTTGAGGGTGATCTTTGCATTCATTGGAACAACATCCGTCAACAACTCAAAGCGGAGTGCGCCAGATTGAACCTTGTTATTTTGGGTGTGCGAATTTTCAACCGGGCTATACCCAGCAAGCAAAATATCGGTGTTAAGTTTAGGCCATTGTTCAGCCACGGATATTTCTCCCCACATCAGCACCCTCTCTCAAGGATTTATAAGTTGAACCTCTTTGAGAGGCAAGGCTTGTATCCACTCTGCTCACTGCAGTATCTTCTGCTGCCTTAATTGCCAAGACAATCTCGCCATCTGACATCCTAGAGCTTTCCACATCAATTGCTGGACCATTGTTGTTAATTGTGATGGAGGGCGCGCTCCCACCCATCCCTGTGCCCCCTGTTGGAACAATCTTGCCACCACTACTGCCCGGCAAGAGGAATTGCCTCCCACCCTGCACAAGTATTTCTGGATTTCCATTCTCATTGACTGGGTGCATTGCGCCAGCAAACACATCACCGCCAGAAACCCTGCCACCGCCTGAGAAAGTGTCTCCAATGGCTAGGCCAGCCACTAAGCCAGCAGATGCATACCCGGATGCTCTAATGACATTGGCTAGAGGAAGCCCAAACGGACCCATGAGGCCAATTGCCTTGGCAGCGCCAACCTCAGTCTCAGCAATAATGGTTGCCACTTGGATAGCTTTCATGGCCAAGAACAATCCTTTGTAAAGGGCATTTTGCTTCTTGCCGCCAGCAGCCAGAACACCAACCAGTTGATCCAGAAAGCTTCCAATCTGTTGAAGGCCCATAATCGCATTTTGCTTTTCAAATGCCAACATGTCTCTGTTGAATTTTTTCCGGCTCTCTCTGATCAAATCCTCTCTAGCTGTCTCACCTTCTTCTGTGGCATCAAGGATTTTCTTGTTGCGTTCTCTTAAGGCGTTGAGAATTGCTTGAGTCTCATTGCCCATATCAGCCATCAACTGCTCTATGCTTCCTGTCACGCCAGCATTTACCTCTATCCCATCAACAGAAGGGGCTTGCTTATCCTCAACAAGACCCCCCGGCAATTTGGCTTCCCGGGCCTTGCGTTCTGCCTCTTCTACAGCATTAATGCGCGCTAGATCAGCATCAAGCTCTTCAGCAGCAGCACCAATCGCTGTTTTCTTCTTCTCAAGGATTTCAGCCACTGCCTTTTTGTGAGCTGCAATGCGCTCCTCATTGGCATTGGCCTCTGCCTCTTTCCTTTTATTATTAGATACAACAAGGCCTTCAATTTCAGTCTTTAAGGCTTTGGCATCATGGGATGCACCAAGGAACTCTTTAGCTGTCCCTCTAAGTGACTCAGCTATGTCATCAAACCCGGTGGCATCAGCAACCTCAGCAACACCAGCTATGAACTTGGCATATGTAAGCTCCATTGTGTCCAAGGCCTTAGACCAAAGAAAGCCAATTGTCTTGGTTAGGATTTCCCAAGAGAATTCAATGTCAGCTCCACCAGATGTAAAGGCCCCTTTGAACTGATCCCAAGCCAGCGATAGCCTTTGGAGCATAATATCCCACTTGGCCTCAAAGGTAGCAGTGAGAACAACCCAACCAGCTTGAACTGTGTTGATTGCCCGCAAGAAATCATTGCCCCACTTAGGGATTTTGTTTGCCATTTCTTGAAAGAACTTAGCAAGAGGGGGAGAAGCCTCAATTTCATCATTGATCTTCTTGATTGCTTGGCCAAAGTTATTCTCAATTGCCTGCATGGCACGTGAAGTTGTCAAAGGGAATTTCTCAAAGCGCTCAACAACCTCATCCTGCTTTGCTAGAAGTGCGTTGAATACATCCTTGGAGAGAAGCTTGCCCTCTCTGGACATTTGGCGAAGCTGGCCAATTGATACACCCATAGAGTCAGCAATGGCATCCATGATGAATGGGGTGTTCTCAACAATGGAGTTAAATTCTTGCGCACGCACAAGACCCTCTGCCATTGCTTGGGAGAACTGGCGAAGGGAGAACTTCATCTCATCAACAGATGAACCACCAACAACACCAAGCTTTTGGACTGTCTCAGTGAGTCTCAAAACTTGGTCATTGCTTGCTCCAATATCTTTGGAGGCAATCTTAAGGCGCTCAAACAACTGGACAGTTGCTTGGAATGATTGGCCAGTGCTATTGGCTGTGCGAATTAGCTCTTGTTGAGACTTTGTAAATTCCTTGGTGGACTTTGTCACATTCTTGATGCGAACATCCAACAGGGTCATTTTCTCAGCTAGGAGAACGGTGCGCCGGGCAGCTTCAAATGATAGAGCAGCAGCAATGGTGCGACCAAGGCGACTGAACAACCTGTTAGTTGAAGACACTGCCTTATTAAGGCCTCTTGTGTCAACATCTATATCATATTGAAGCGTTCCAACTTTAAGTGCCATTCTTCTTTGCCTCTGCCTCTCTCACTCCCTTCCTCAACTCGTTTAAGTCAGCAAGGGTCATTGTACCAGCGCTTGAACCATCAGGGCGAAGTCCGTGTTTTTGGAGATGAGCCAAACGAATAGACTGAAACTGAAACATGCAGAGAGGCCAAAAATCAACAGGTGCCACCCCCATAGCAATAGCAGATTTTTCAAATTCTCTGATTGGAAAGGTGAAACCAGCTCCAGAAACTTCCTTTTCCTGTCCAGTGACTGGAGCTTCATCTTTGAAATTTCACCTAT
>Ga0209344_10000887_pt1 | contig 44752 bp, 30 predicted proteins | sample Cruoilmetagenom6_FD_187293 | JGI IMG/M metagenome (GOLD analysis project Ga0209344, IMG submission 187293) | Oil polluted marine microbial communities from Coal Oil Point, Santa Barbara, California, USA - Santa Barbara Oil Seep Sample 6 (SPAdes)... | ecosystem: Environmental > Aquatic > Marine... | reverse complement strand
GCCGGCAGGACATGGCCGCGAAGACTTCTGTGGGAAAAGGCTGACATCCACTGTTCATCAGGCTGGGCTTTGTTCGGTATTGACAGGATCGCGACCTGTGGATGTGCCGAAGTGTGTGATTTTCATGGATGATGCACCTGGCACGTGAAAAGTGGTCCGGCACGGGGGTTGTGCTGGGTCAGAGTTCTTTTGCGAGGAAGAGGACTTGTTTTTCGGCGGCGGGGGAAGAGAAACCCATTTTGGAGTAGAGGGAGCGGGCGGTGGAGTTGGTTTCGATGACTTCGAGGGTGAGGCGGGCGCAGTGGTGGGTGCGGGCTTTGGTTTCGATGGCTTGGAGGAGGGAGTGGGCGACTCCTCGTTCGCGCCAGGCCGGCACGACAAAGAGGTCTTGTACGTGGATGACAGATTTCGCGCTGAAAGTGGAGAAGACGCGGCAGCATACGGCAATGCCAATAGGAGTGGTGTCTGCGATCGCGAGAAGCACGAAGGAGTTTGGGTGACTTTGCAAGCCTGGCACGATTTTGCTGCGTATGTGGGGAGACAGACCTCTATCTGAGCCGATTGCTCCTGCTTCTTGGGCAAAGAGGTGCAGTAGTTCGGAGATGTTCGCCTGGTGTTCGTCTTGGTTGAAGTCGGCATCGATGACAGCGAATTCCACTGGAGGGTGTTCCTTTTAGAGTTGTTCGGTCAGAGAGCTATGGGGGGGTCATCTGTGCGGTGAGGGCCTTGAGGCTGGGGGAGAGCCTGGCCGGGAGTGGTGGAGTGGGGCCGTTGAGGGAGCGTAGGCGTAGATGGGAAGGGAGGGTGGAGATTGCCTGGCGGGAGCGGGTGCGAATGGTCTCGAGTGTTTCTGGTGTGCTGTTTCGATGTCCTTTGCGCATGACGGACACGAGGAGGGATCGGCCTTTGGCAGGTGCCTGTTCGCTGTGCAGGGCGATTGTGTCTTGAATGATTTTTCCTTCTTGTTCGACACGATAGACCTGTTTGCAGGCGGGAAGTGTTGTTTTTCCGGGTGAGAGTTTGCTTTTGGGGCCGGTGATGTCTTCTGTGAGTTTGTGGACGACGCCGAGGTTGGGCGCGTCGCCCCTGGTGCCAAGCTGGGTTCCGATTCCGAAAGCGTCTATTGGGGTGCCGCTCTGCAAGAGGGACGCGATGCGTTTTTCGTTGAGCTCGCCGGAGACAAAGATCTGGATGTTGTGGAGGCATGCTTCGTCGAGGATCCGGCGGACTGCGGGGGCGAGCTTGGCAATGTCGCCAGAGTTGAGCCGTACTGCTTTGAGTTCCGCGTGTTGTGCTGCGAGTTCTTTTGCGACTTGTGTCGCGAGCTGTACTCCTTTCATGGTGTCGTAGGTGTCGTAGGTGTCGTAGGTGTCGTAGGTGTCGAATAATAGGGTGCTGCCTTGTGGGAAGTCTCGTGTAAATGCGCGATATGCGGTGAGCTTGTCGCCGAAGCGCATGATGTGGGCATGGGATATGGTGCCTACGGGGGGAATGTCGTAGGCGCGGGCGGCAAGCATGTTGGAGGTTCCGCTTGCGCCGCCAATGTATGCGGCGCGGGCGGCTTTCATTGCTGCATCTGTACCGTGGCAGCGGTGGGCGCCGAATTTGCTGAAGGGACGGTCGCCGCAGGCGAGGGAGATCCGGGGAGCTTCGGATGCCACCATTGTTTGGTAGCCGATACAGTTGAGAAGGAAGGTTCGAACGGGTTGGGCTTCGGGAAGTGGAGCGGTGATCCACAGGATGGGTTCGTTGGGAAAGACAATCTCGCCTTCGGGGCTGGCCCATACGTCTCCGATGAAGCGTAATTGTTGCAGGTGGGAGAGGAAGTTTTCCTCAAAGATGTTGAGGCTGCGCAGCCAATCGATCATTGGGGGGTCGAACTGTAGGTGTTCGAGGTAGTCCAGCGCGGTGTGGAGACCGCAGGACAAGAGGAATGATCGATGTGGGGGAAGCTGCCGGACGAAGAGGTCAAGTGTGGCGGGTTGTAGGAGTTCGTTCTGTACGTAACTTGCCATCATTGTGGGTTCGTAGAGGTCAGTGAAGAGGGCTGCGTTGGTGTTGTTCACCCAGGTAGGTTCTGTATTGCTCTGTGGCACGTTTTTCTCTTCTCTGTACGTTTTTTCCATGTGTAGATTTTCTCGAGGATGAGGGAATGTTGTGGCTCTTGTTCGAGGGGTGGACGCGGCTCCTATGCTTTTTTGGTCTTTTGCCGGTTGAAGGAGTCTTTGTGTGGAGTGTGGTGCTGCGCAAGTAGCATGCATGTGGAGTGAGAAGGGGGCGTAAAGAAGGGGCAGTGGCAGGGCTTTCGTTGCCGCCGTGTCAGGGGGAGTGTGCCGTTTTCGGTCCTGGCGAGGCGTGTGTTTCTGGGGTTTCTTGACCTGTTTTCCGGAATGGTCGCGAGTACTCGTGGCATTCGAGGGCGAAGAGGCGAGAACTGCTGTGTACTGCCTGTCTTTTTTGTGCTGGTGAGAGGGGTTATGAGAGATAGGGGGCGCTCGATTTGGCAAGGTATGAGGGGTCGCCTGGGCATTGCGCACAAGGGCCTCGCGTCTTTTGTTCTTTTTGCTGTTTTCCCTCTGTCTTTTTCCCAGGTTTTTCTGGGCCTTTTTTCGTTTCTCGGCGCTGTTTTACGAGATTCGCCTGAGGGAACACTTGGGGGCATGCCTCGGGAAACGCCCCGGGCAGGTATATCGTAGGCGGACCATGCCCGGATTTTGGGGCCGTATTGCCTTGGACCCTGCACAAGCCCTGTGAAAATCATGCAATGAGGAGGAGCGCTTGTGAGCGCAGTAATCGAATTGCTCGAAGCAAAAGAACTCGACGCAAAAGAGGGGGATGCAGGCCGCTGGCATATGGAGGTCCCGCGCCGTTTTCATGGGGCGTTTGGGGGGGCGTTTGGGGGAATGCTGGCAGCGGCGTCTGTGGCTTTTGCTCGTCAGGTTGCACCAGGGCGTGTGCCTTCTGCGCTGGACTGCCGGTTTTTGCGGGGGCTGCCTGCGGGAGGAGCGACGGTTACTGCGGAGGTGATCCACCGTGGGCGCAGTCTCTCTTGCGTTTCTCTTGACGTGTGGAGCGAGGCGGGAAAGCGTTGCACGCGTTCTACGGTGAGTTTGGTGGAGGCAGAAGCGCTCTACCCTTTTGACCATGAGGGTTACGCGGTTGTTCCTGAGTTGACTGCCTACGAAGATGGCACGCCTTGGGCGCAGTCGCCTTCTCTTGAGGTGCCAATTATCGATACTTTTGCTCCACGAATGGTGGGAAACGTGGATGGGGCGATTGCGACGACTGTGGTCGTGCCCTGGGATGACCCTGCAGCAGCAGCAGAGGCGGCCTGTCTTGCTGCAGACATGAGTGTTGGTCCACCTGTTGCAGGCGCGAACACTGACCGCTGGATCCCGAATCCCAACCCGGATCTGACTTTGCGTTTTGCTGCGCCCCAGCTTGCCCGTCATGTCACGAGTGTGTGCCGCCTTGAGCGTATTAAGGGTGGTATTGCCACTACCCAGTTGCACGTGTGGTCTGAAGGGGTTCTTGCTGCCGTTGGCATCTCGACGTCTCTTCTTCTCAACACGTGAGACTGGGCGAAAAGAAGAACTCGCGAGTTCTTGTGTAAAACGCTTCTCCCTGCTTCCCTGGGTCTGTATTGCCGCGGGTCTGTAATGCCGCGAGTCCGCACATGATTCGCATCTTTGATGTGAATTTCTCTTGTACTTGTATTTCGCGAAGTGTTATAGTACATGCACGAGGCACGAGTATTGTTGCGTGTGGTTTCCAGAGAGGAGGGGGCGAGATGACGAGCTTCGGCGGGCGCCCCAAAAAGAGAACTTCCTGCGATGCTCCTCTTGCGGGGCGCAGCATGCACCAGCCGAAGGAATTGCAAGAAAAAGGTGCTGGTATGGGGAAAAATAGCCTGGGAAGAAGGCAAAAAATGTCAGGGTGCTGCCGGGGGTTTATTCCGCCGACGATTTTGGACCATCTGGTTGTCGCCGCTCCTGTCGAAATAAGAACTGCTGTTGTCAACAGTGTGCGCCAGTCTCTCATGACGCGCGAAGACCGAGCGGGGCAACGTGTCGGTATGGAAGGTTTGATTGCCGCAGGGCGTTTTGCCTCTGGTGGTTTTGCCAATCGTATTGTGTACGACTGTGAGAATAAATGGGAACCCCAGCTTCTGAAAATGCGAACCGAGGGGGGGCCTGCAACCGGTGACGACAGCGCCGACAACGCCTATAAGTACGCTGGGGAAGCCAGGGACTTTTTTGCGGATGAACTGGGGAGAAACTCCATCGACAATCAAGGGATGGAGCTCATTCTCAATGTCCACTTCGGAACGGACTTCATGAACGCCGTATGGGATGGAACCCAAATGATATTCGGCGAAGGAGATGGAGAGATTTTTTCGGGGTTTGCACGTTCGCTTGATGTCGTGGCACACGAGCTTGCACATGGCGTCACCCAGCACACGGCCAATCTCGAATATGCGAATCAGTCCGGGGCTTTGAATGAGCATTTCTCAGATGTGTTTGGTACTGCAATCACGCAACACTGTTTGGGGCAGGACTCCGGCAGAGCGGATTGGCTCATTGGAAATGAAATTATGGGTCCGACGCTCTACGGTGAAGCCCTTCGCTGCATGAAGGCCCCCGGCACTGCGTACGATAACCCTCTGCTTGGCAAGGATCCTCAGCCCAGCCATATGCGTGATGCATACACTGGCCCGGATGACAACGGGGGTGTGCATATCAATAGCGGCATCCCGAACAAGTCCTTTTATCTGGTGGCAATGGAGATTGGCACTACTGCAGCGGTAAAAGTGTGGTATCACGCCTTGCAAAATCTCTGGCATACCGCGCAGTTCAATGACACCGTTCAGGTGATTGTGGAATCTTCCAGAATCCTGACGAAGAACAAGCAGACCCCTTTGGGCACCCCACAGACCGTGCGATCAGCGTTCAAGGAAGTTGGTCTTCCCTCATAAGCTGTTTGTGCAATGCAGCTCTTGTGGACGAGGCGGCCCACAAGAGAGGAAGTTCTTACTTTTTCGGTCCGGACGCTGCCTGATGGTCAATGTGGGGACCCCAGGTGAGCGTCCGGACTTCCGGCCTCCTGGTCTTTTCTTCCCTGTCCTCTTGGGATTCGTCGCGAGAGCTTTGCCGGAAGTCCTTTTCGTGTGCTTTTCTGCGGCAAGCGCGCGTGGATCATGAAATCACACGTAAGCTGGGAGTTCTCTCTTTGGTGTGTGAAAGTTCTTCGCGGATGGCCGGCAGGACTGCGCAGTGACAGGTGACAGGTGACAGGTGACAGGTGACAGGTGGGCATTGTGGAATTGGTGGAAGTGAGATCTGAGGCGAGAAGAATGCGCATTTATTTTGTGTACCGTGGTGGTTATGGGGGTGTGTTCGCACGCGACCCACTGGAGTACCGCGTCAATGTTCCTGATTTGCCACCACAAGAGCAAGCAGAGATTCAAGCTCTGCTTGCTGACTCGGGGCTTGTCTCCATGTCCCCCTCTCCAGCGGGCGCGAAAAGCGTGACCTATTCGTTTTCTCTCACCGACAGGGGCTCTACGAAAACCCATTCTTTTGATGAGCTGGAGGTGCCGCCAGCAGTTCGTCCGCTTTTCGCATACTTTCAGGAGCTTGCGATACAACAGAGAAAGAATGTCTAGGGACTACATCCAGGAATTACATCCAGGGACGCTGGAGTTGGGCGAAGCCGGCGCTGTCTTCAGGTCTTGCATACACCTTCGTCTATGCAATCCATGTGCAAAGTCTAGAAAAAGAGCGTGTGTTGGAGTGGCTCGATCCCTGGGAAAAAGAGAGACTGTATGGGGGGAAAACAGCTTTCTGTCGCGCTTTTTTTGGCACTGGGGCTTGCCCCGTAAAGAGGCCGGGGAAGGCGAAAACAAAGGGGAGACACGTGAAAATCGAACGGCGTGGCAAGGTGTTTATTTTGCGTATGGACCAGGGGGAGAATCGGTTTAACCGTCCTTTTCTTGACGCGTTTCATGCGGCGCTTGATGAGGTTGAGGCAGAAGAGGGACCACTTGCGCTTGTGACCACGGGAGACGGGAAATTCTATTCAAATGGTCTGGATTTGGACTGGCTGACAGGAGAAGGCAAAGGCGAGGCAGAGGCCTTTTTGGATGGCGTGCTGAACTTGTATGCGAGAATTCTGGCTTTTCCCGGTTATACGGTGGCCGCGATGAACGGTCACGCGATAGCGGTTGGCGCCATGCTGAGTCTTGCCCATGATGCCCGTGTGATGCGAGCAGATCGAGGCTGGTGGTCAATTCCGGAGGTTGACCTGGGACTGCCTTTGCGCCCTGGCATGACTGCGATCATCCGGGCAAGACTTCCGATTGCGGTGGCACATGAGGCAATTGTCACGGGACGGCGTTATGGGGGTGGCGAAGCTTGCGCGCTCGGTATTGTGCAGCATGCTGTGGCGCTCGATCAGGTGCTGCCTTTTTCGGTGGAGCTGGCGGCACAGCATGCGGAGAAGAACAGGCCCGTGTTGGCCCTGTTGAAGGAAGGGCTTTACAAAGAGACGTTGGCGGTGTTGCGTGCGGAGGATGCCTCGCTGAACTCGTAGTGTGCAAACTCGGGTCGAGCGGTTTTTCGCCAGTAACGCAGAGTGGTGCGGGGCCAGTTGTTTGTGACCTTCCCGGATTCGTTTTTGTACCAGCTTTGGCAGTCTGAGGCCCAGACCATCTCGCCCATGCTCTCCTGTACCCAGTTGTTATACTCTTCCATACTGTCGGAGCGTACGTCGAGCCAGGATGTGCCGCGGGATTTGAGTTCCTCGAGGCAGCGCAAAATGTAGGCAACTTGGCATTCAATCATGAAGAGAATCGAGTTGCTTCCCAGATTCGTATTTGGGCCGTACAGCATGAAGAGGTTGGGAAAGCCTGGGACTGTCATGCCAAGGTAGGCTTCGGCGCCGTCTTTCCAGGCGTCTTCGATCCGCCGGCCTGCGCGGCCGGTGACTTCGATGGGGGCAAGGAAGTGAGTGGAGTCGAAGCCGGTCGCAAAGATGATGGTGTCGGCGGGTTCGCATCTGCCGTCTTTGGTGAGGATCCCAGTTTCGGTAAACCGTTCAATGGGGCTGGTCACAAGCGATACGTTCTCTTGCGTGAGGGTGCGGTAGTAGTTGGGAGAGGCCAGAATGCGTTTGCAGCCGATGGGATAATCCGGGGTGAGCTCGGCCCGCATCGTTTCGCTTTTCACCTGGGCCGCCAGGTGTTTTTTGCCGGTTTTTTGCATTCTGTTGCCCAGACGCGACCCCTGGCGTAACGCGAAATAGACTGCTTCGCCGAGGAAGTAGACGAGCGCGCGCTGCACTTTCATTACTCCTGGGATGTTTCGGTAGATCCATTTGCGACGGTTGCTGTAGGGCTCGTTTTTTCGGGGAAACACCCAGTTCGCGGAGCGTTGGTGTACGTCGAGATGGGCGAGGTTTGGGGCGATTTCGGGGATGAATTGCAGGGCGCTTGCGGCATTCCCCACGACGGCAACGCGTTCTCCGCTGATGTCATGCTCGTGGTTCCAGCGGGCGGAGTGGAAGGTCGTGCCTTTGAAGGTCTCCATTCCCGGGAAGTCGGGTACGGAGGGACGGTTGAGCTGGCCGAGGCAGGACACCACCATGTCGACCTGGGCTGTTTCTCCATCTTTGGTAGTGAGTTGCCAGACGTTTGCGGCTTCATCGAAAGAGAGCGCGGTGATCTCGGTATTGAAGCGGATGTGGGGCACAAGCTCGTGTTCGGCGGCGAGATTCTCGAAGTAGGCGAGGATTTCTGGCTGTCTTGAGAAAGGCTGTGACCATTCGGAGTTGAGCGCAAAAGAAAAGGAGTAGAAGTGGGAGGGAACGTCGCAGCATGCGCCTGGATAGGTGTTGTCGTGCCAGGTGCCGCCTACCCCCTCGGATTTTTCGTAGATTGTGAAGGAGTCGATGCCTGCCTGCTTTAGCTTGGCACCCATGCAAAGCCCGCCTGCCCCGGCTCCGATGATTGCAATGGTTTGATCTGAAAGCGGCGCTCCGCCCCGTTTTGCCTGCCGTAGTGCGTGTGTTGTTCGTCGCAGCACCCTGATCCCCCTCGGTTGCGCAGATTTTCCTTGACGCAATATCTGATGGCAAGGAACTGAAAAGACCTATTGGCAAAGTAGACGTTTGCAATAAAGAGTAGGAAATGCTTGTTGCAGCAGTGCTTCGAGGCCGCTTGAGATCTTTTCTGAAGATGATCTCATCCTGGCGGTATTTCTGCCGTCGAGAAGTTGTCTGCGCAATATTGATAATACTCCATACGGTGGGTTCTGCAGCATGGTATGCGATGAAAGCTACTGGTGTGATAACACACTTGTTCTGGAACAATGAGCAGAATCTGAAGAAATAGGGAAATCATCGGGTATTGCGGGTTTTCTTGATGATTTTTCAGATATGCATTGGAGCGACAGGATCATCTTTGTGCCTGGGGGTCTGCGCGCAAGACGGGGAAAAAAGCGAGATCGATCGGCAGTGTCAGGGCACCATTTCCCGCTCGGGTTGCTGTTGTTGCTCCTGCTGTGACCGTGCTTTTTTCCCCGTTTGCCGGCTTTTTTCAGCCGCCGAGACCCCCGCCGAGCGACACCGGGTTCACTCCTTTGACCGCATTCTCGAAGCGGGGAACAATGGCGGGTGACAGTTCGGGGTGAGGAAGTATCCAGAACTTCTCTTCGACCACTGCCTGGTAGACGAGCTCGACAACAGCGGCGGGATCCATGCCCTGCGCGGCGAGCAGCTTTCCCGCTGTTGTCGGATCCAGTGCACTTTTGCCGGCAGGTCGCTCGCCCAGGCGCTCGGGCCAGTTGCGGTCTGCCATAAAGATGTTGGTGCTCACAAGACCGGGGCAGAGAACCGACACTTTTACTTTTGAGTTTGCTGCGGCGAGGTCGTGCCAAAGGGTCTCGGAGATGCCAACGACCGCGTGTTTCGAGGCGTTGTATGCACCGGAAGACGGTACTGCGATCAGACCAGCCAAAGACGCTGTGTTCACCACATGGCCTTCGTCTTGTTCGACCATGAGCGGGACAAAAGTGCGGATCCCGTGGATCACGCCCCAAAGGTTCACGCCAAGCACCCATTGCCACGCGTTTTCGGGAGTTTCCCAGATCGGGCCGTTCGCGAAGACCCCGGCATTATTACAGAGCACATGTACCGCGTTGAATCGATCGAGGGCGGCGTCTTTCAGGGCTTCAACCGAGCTGCCGTCTGAAACGTCTGTCACAACAGCGAGGGTTGTTGCCCCTTCGTCCTGCAGTGTTTTTTCTGCTTTTTTCAGCGCGGTTTGTTCGATATCTGCCATGACGATCTGCATACCGTCAGCGGCAAAGCGCCTTGCCATTGCAAAGCCCATTCCGCTCGCGGCACCCGTGATGACCGCTGTTTTTCCCGCGAATTCCTTCATGTGAGCCCCCTTGTGTCGTAGGAACATTCCTGGTGGAATGTTCCTGACAATTTCTGACATGCTGCATGTGGTACGCGGTTTGGTTTTTTTGACCGAGGCGTTCTACTCAGGCGCTTTGCTCTGACTCTTACGCGTCGCCTGTTTTGGCGAGCGGGCAGGATGAGAAACCGGCGTCTTGTGCAGTCGGCGCGTACTCTGTACCCCAGACTAGGTTCATTTTCTTGAGGGGTAGGAGGCGAAGGTGGCCGATCCGATCGTGCAGCTTGATCCTGACAGCGCGCTTTGGGACCGTGTTTTTACGATTGCTCCCCTGGTGCTGGTGGGTACGCGCGAACCCAACGGCGAATATGATCTGGCGCCCAAACACCTTGCTTTTCCTGTCGGGTGGGGCCCCTTCTTTGCGTTTGTGTGCACTCCTCGTCATGCCACTTACCATAATGTGCTCGCCACAGATACTTTTACGGTGAGTTATCCTCGTCCTGAACAGGTTGTTGTGACCGGTCAGGCAGCAGCGCCGCGTGTGGGTGAGGCGAAACCCTCTCTGCTTTCACTTCCTACTCGCCCTGCGACACACGTGGACGGAGTGTTGCTCGAGGGAGCTTCTCTCTGGTTGGAGTGTGTGCGGGAGCGGATTATTGACGATATTGGAGAACACAGCATTGTGGTAGGTCGTGTGGTCCATGCCACGGCCCCGGAAAGTGTGTTGCGCGGGAGCGACCGTGACGACGCGGACACGATTTACTCTTCTCCTCTCCTGACCTTTGTAAGTCCGGGACGGTTTGCTGTTGTTGACGACACCCGTTCTTTTCCTTTCCCACTTGATTTTCACCGATGATTTCTTCTGCCTCTGACCGACAGGTGCTGCTGACTTGGCTGCGTGACCGGGAACGCGAAATGGTCGATTTACTCGACCGCCTCGCTCGCATGGAATCGCCTTCTCTTGATCCGGCATCACAAAATCCAGTTTTTGCCCTGCTTGCCGCTGAACTTGTCGAGCTTGGTTTTTTGGTACGTCGCCTTCCTCGCGAGGCATCGGGGCAAGCGCCGGCGTCGGGTCATGGGATGGGTGACCATCTGTACGCGCGTCCCGCAGTTCGTGTTCGTGGTGCCCCGTCTCAGCTGCTTGTCGGCCACATGGACACGGTGTGGCCGGTGGGTACCCTGTCGGTGATGCCGCTGCGGCAAGAGGGAAACGTTTTTTCTGGTCCTGGTACCTATGACATGAAAGCCGGCCTCGTACAGATGCTCTTTGCTTTTCGTGCTCTACGTGCACACGAGATCTCTCTCAAGGTACTTCCCCTTGTCTTTGTCAATAGTGATGAGGAGATTGGCAGCCACGACTCAGATCGCTGGCTGCGTCTGCTTTCGCGCTGTTCTTCGCGGGCTTTTATTCTCGAACCGTCATATGGTGCGGGGGGAGCATTAAAGACCGGGCGTAAAGGAGTGGGGCATTTTACTGTGACAGTGCAGGGTACGGCAGCTCACGCGGGGATCGATCCAGAACGTGGCGCGAGCGCAGTGCTTGAACTTTCGCACCAGATTCAGCGGCTTTTTGACTTGAACGACCGTGAGCGGGGTATCACGGTGAACGTGGGGATGATCGATGGGGGTTTGCGGCCGAATATGGTGGCCCCAAAGGCGACAGCAGAGATCGATGTTCGTGTACCGACGATGGTGGACGCGCAGCAGGTGGAGGCTGAAATCCGCGGGCTGATGCCGATAATCGAGGGCACGACAATTGTGGTTGGGGGTGGTTTTAACCGTCCTCCTATGGAAGAAACTGCACAAAACATGGCGCTCTGGGGTGACGCGAAACGCCTTGCCGGAGAACTGGGATTAGAGCTGGATCGGGCTATTGTCGGGGGTGGGTCCGACGGTAATCGCACAAGCCAGTATGTGCCGACTCTTGACGGGCTTGGAGGCGTGGGAGATGGTGCCCATGCTGCCCACGAACATGTGATTACTTCTTACATGCCGGAGCGTGCCGCCCTTCTTGTCGCCCTTCTGACTTTGCCGTGACCTCTGTTGGGTTGCGGTGCGGCTGCGGCTGCGAAGCAAGGGGAAAAGGGGCTTTTGGGAGAGCATGTCCAGGAGGTCGGGGGAAATGGTCTTTTTTCCCAGGAATCCTGGGTCAAATGCCTCGGAATCTTGTTCTCGGAACTCGTCATAGTGGAAACCACGGCCTGTGGGAAAATATGCCAGGGCAATGGGTGAGATGAGACAGGGTGTGTCAGAGCCGTTAACGAGGAGTGTCTTGGCATGGTGCGTGTGCGTGAGGCGGAGGAGCGGGACGTGGCAGGAATACGCGATGTGTTCCTTGCTACTTACGGGGAAGATTATGCCTATCCTCAGTATTACGACCCGTATCTCTTGAAAAAGATGGTCTTTTCTGACGATACCCTTCTGCTTGTGGCAGAAGAGGAAGACTCCGGCCGTGTACTTGGTACGGCTTCTGTTGTGTTGCAGATTGGCGCGTTTGCCGATCTTGTGGGGGAGTTTGGTCGGCTTGCTGTCGACCCTGTGGCGCGTGGGCAGGGAATCGGCCATCTTCTTATGGAAAACCGGATTGCACGTGTTGCCGACCGGCTCCATGTTGGTCTTGTTGAGCCAAAAGTGAATCATCTTTTCTCGCAGAAGATCACTTTTGGTCACGGGTTCAAGCCGCTTGGTTTACTGCCGCTCAATTTGCGTTTTGGTACTTCGCGTGAGTCTGCCGGTTTGTGTGTGCGTTATTTTGGGGATGCACTGCAGTTGCGCCGCAACCATCCGCGGGTGCTCCCCGAGACTGCGGTTCTGGCCGAGCTCGTGATGGGCGAGCTCGACATCGATTGTGATGTCATTGTGGACGGTGACGCTGCCCCTTACCCCTATGACGAGGACTTTGAGATTGAAGAACTTGCCAGCAATGGGTACGCCTCTTTGCTTCGTTGTGAGCGTGGTCGCGTGCGCCATCGTGAAGTGTTTGGCCCCGTCAGGCTGCACTATGGCATGTTCAAGCTGCAGGCGTCACACGCACATTATTTGCTGGCACGCGAAAAAGGCAGGATCGTTGGTGCCGTAGGCTTCATTATTGACGAGATTGAGTACGCGGTACGGATTTTCGAGCTTATTTCCGTGACCGATCGGCCCCTGCGTTTTCTGTTGCAACAGGTGCTTGATCGTTGTCGTGACCGCTGGAATACCGCCTATGTGGAAGTGGACGTAAATGCCGATTCGCCGCGTATGCAGCGTTCCCTTTTTGAGCTGGGTTTTTTGCCTGTTGCCTATGTGCCGGCCATGGTGTTCCATGAGGTAGAACGGCTTGACGTGGTGCGTATGGTGCGGCTTCTTGTTCCGCCTCATTTCGATGATGTCGTATGTGAACCAGTGCTTGAGCCAGTGATATCACTTGTGACCAGCTCTTTCGCGACGGCATACGCGGCGCCCCAGCTTCGCCGAAATATGGAGCGCGTGGGTCTTTTGCAGGGTATGACAAAAGAACAGGTCGATCAACTTGCCGCGATTTCCTCTATTGAGACTTTCGCGCCGAATCAGGTGATAGTCCGGGAAGGTGAACAGGATGAGAAAATGCGTGTTCTACTGCAAGGGCATGCGCTGGTGAGCTTGAATGGCGCTGGTGACCGTCCTGTCGCCGAGATTGGTGCAGGCAGTAGCATTGGGGAAATGTCGTTGCTCACGACTGCGCCTCATTCCGCGACTGTTGTCGCGCAGGACCATCTTGAGACTGTTGTTTTCTCCCATACGGTGCTTGAGAGCCTTATGCGTCGCCGGCCTGATATTGGTCTTCAGATATACCGCAATTTGGCGACTGGGCTCGGCGAAAAGCTGCGTCATGCCGACGCGGGCTTATAGCGAGAGGGCGCACCCTAGCGGAATGTAACCGACTGAGACCTTGGCGTATCTTTGTGTGCGCTGCTCTCTGCGCTCCGAGGAGAGGCCCTTGGCGTTTTTCTTCCAGTGTGGGCTCTTGCGGGAATTCCAATTTGATGGTACGACAAGATTTGTGAGGAGGCTGTGTCATATGGGGCACATGAAGCCGGCAGAAAAAAGTTCTCTGGCATGTTCTTCCGGGGCAGCGAACCTGAGGATGATCGTTGCGGCGGCGGGTGTCATGTTGTTCGCTGTGCTCTTCGTCACGAGATTTGTCCTGTCGTTCGAGACGGAGCAGCACAGCGAATCGGGCAGTGTCCCCGTGGACGCGATGTCGAACATCGCGAATCTTACGGAGATGCGCAGGGTTTGTCTCGACTGGGCGGACGACGGCACGACCATACCGGAGTCCGGTCCTGTCGGCAGCTCTCCTGCGGTCTGGTGTCGGGATATGACCGCATGGATGGACCGGCAGATGGTCGAAGGAGATGTGACTGGCCCCATGATGTGGGACAGCCCGGAGAAGGTGCGCGGCACTTGCCACCGCTGGGTGGAGGGTATCCCCGAGGGAGTGCCCGGAGAGGGACCTGGACATGGGCATAGTGCTTGGTGCGACGATATGACTGCCTGGATGTCAGACCATATGGACTGGGGACACCATCGCGAAGACAGGGGCGGTCATCGTATGAACGATAGGACGCGTCAACAGATGCACAAGTGATGCTGTTGCGCGTGTGTTTTCCGGAAGGTGGCCGCTCGAAGAGCGAACGCGCGAAAACAAGGGGCAGGCAGGCGCGCGTTTCTTCCTTTTCTTCTGAGGGAAGCACTCGCCTGGGACTATCTGTTTGTGAGAAGGAGAGACAACAGGGGTGGGCCTGTTGCCGGGGCCTGCTGTCTCTTGTCTGAACTTTTTTCGGAACTTTTCTGACAAGCGGGGATCACTTGTTGGTACGCACGTCTCGGAAAGGGAGATCCGCGTCGATCTGCGGTTCTTTCGGAAGGCCAAGTACACGTTCTCCGATGATGTTGCGCTGGATCTGATCGGTCCCACCTGCGATGGAAGCAGCAGGAGTGGAGATGAGCACTTCTGCGACTGTGCCGCTTGCAGGGGAATCTGGCCCTGTGAGCATGCCGTGGGCGCCTGCCACATGGCTGTGCGCATCGTTGGAGGCGCGGGCAATGTTGCTTGCGCAGAGTTTGGAGAGCGATCCTTCCGGGCCAGGAGGACGCCCCATTTTGCGGGCTGCCCGTGTCCGTTGCACATTCCATTGGGAAGTGCGTTGGAGGCTGTACAACTTCGCGAGTTCCTGGCGTATGATCGGGTCTGTATTGAGACCGGCTTCTTTTGCCTGCAAGGGCACAAGGTCAGGGCGCCCCGCCCGTTGCGGGTACCAGTCATAGGTTTTCATGTAAGCGGCAGCCTCTGAGATTGCCTCTTGTGCTGCCTTGCCTTTTCCCCCAAAGGGAATTCCCCCAAAAGCACCCGCGGAGAGGTTGCGTTCGTGTGCGAGCGTGGTGAGCGCGACTTTCCATCCGCCGTTGACTTCGCCGACAATATTGTTGTGAGGAACTCTCGCTTCGGCAATGAAAACTTCGTTGAAAGAAGACCGGTAATTCATTTGTTGCAAGGGGCGCACTTCTATTTCGGCTTGCTCCATTGGGAAGGCGAAAAAAGTGATGCCCTGATGCTTGGGAATATCCCAGTCAGTGCGGGCAAGAAGCATGCCGTAGGCAGCATGGTGAGCGCCCGTTGTCCAGACTTTTTGTCCGTTGACGATCCATTCGTCGCCATCACGCCACGCGCGTGTCGTGAGTCCAGCGAGGTCAGATCCGTTGCCGGGTTCGCTGAACAGCTGGCACCAGGTGTTCTCGCCCGTAATGATTTCTCGTAAAAGCCGTCGCTTGAGGTCGGCAGGGGCGTGGGCAAGCAAGGTGGGGGCGGCGAGTGCCATGCCGACTCCGATGGCCGGCCCAACTGCGCCTGCTTTGCGGAACTCGTCGGCGACCACATTGCTGAGATCGGGAGAGAGTCCGCGTCCATAGAACTCGGTCGGCCAAGTCGGGCAACCCCAGCCGGAATCGGCGATGAGACCGCGCCATTCATGCAGAGAAATATCAGAGTTCCAGTGGTCAGCAAGCCAGTCATGCACTTCTGCGCGCACGCTTTCCTCGGTTGCAGCTTCGTTCGATGACGTAGAGGCCATGGTTTTCGTTTCCCCTTCCCAAGTCCTGTGAAAGATTCTAAAGGGCAGACCGGTGCTCAGGTCACTTCAGCGGGATTTCCCAGCTGTTGTGCCGGCATTCTCTTCCTTTTCCAGGTTTTTCCAAGGCCGATAGAGGTGGGTTTTCCGCCATGTCGCGCCATGTCGAAGGTCTATGTCGAGCGTCTCTTGTGTGTGGTGCGTGTTGGTCGCGCGCTTCCAAGAAATCGAGCGAGAAGTCGTGGGCGAGTGCGGGTCAGGAATCGGGGGAGGGGGTCGCAATCCAGATTGCCGCCCCGCTTTGCCCGGTGCCTCCCACAATGAAGAGGCGAGACAAGTTCGTATTCTGTTGATTGGTTTCGTGGGGGTTGAGCAGAGGAGACGGCCGGCGGAGCGCGGTCACGGCCATTCCCTGTGCTGCCTGGCCGGTATTGCTGCTGAAAACATTGTTCCTGCTTTCCGCGCGTGCCCAAGTGTCACCCTTGTCGTCTGATACCCAAACCGCAGCGTCTCTGGGATTTTCTCCTGCGGAACTTTCAACGTATCCCGCGGCCACAATCTGGTTCGCTCCGTCAGAGGCGATTGCGAATAATGTTTCGTTTTTTGAGTTCCTGAAGACCTTGCTGCGAGAGTTTGTGCGGTTCCAGGTTCGACCATGATCATCGGATATCCAGACGGCAGGGTCTCCATTGGGCTTTTCTTTGTTGTTCTCGCGAGACCAGTCTTCACCGACTGCGACAAGTCTCTCTCCGACGCGGGTCACGGACCGCATCCATTTGCCTTCAGGACTGTCCAAGCTGTCTTTGGTGTGAGAGAGGCGGATCCAGCTGTTTCCACTATCTTGTGAAATCCACACGGCAGCATTTCCGGTTTTTTTCGACTCGTTCCCAACTGCGACGACGTCTTTTTCTCCTGCCCAGGTGACAGCGGCCATTTCTTCCCAGCCCTGGCCGCTGAGAACCTGTTTTTCGTCGAGGATACGCGTCCATGTGTTGCCGCGATCATTGGAGGTCCAGACAGCGGCATCCGAATCTGTTGCTGACCAGTCTGCTCCCACTGCGACGAGCTTTTTTTTTCCTGCCCAGGTGACCGAGTTCATCTTCGTTTGCCAGTTTGGCCGGTCGGAGGGGTTTTCCTTCTGCGGGATGTGTGTCCAGGTGTCGCCGTGATCATCGGAAACCCAGACCGCGGCTTTGCCTTTGCTACCAGGCCAGTCTTCACCGACTGCGACGAGTCGGCTCCCAACAGTAGTGACTGCATGCATGGTCTGATAGGTCGAAGAATGTCTGCGATTGTCAGGCGATGTAATGCTATTTTTCGGTACAGGTTTCCAGGTATTGCCCAGGTCGTCTGAAATCCAGACTGCTGCGACTGACGTGCCATCGCCTGACGTGTTATCGCCTGACCAGCTTTCGCCCACGGCGATCAGCCTATTGTTTGCAACTGCTGTTAGTCCGTGTATTTCCTGCTTGCCCGGGGTGCCGAAGATTGCCGGTTTATACGGGGCTGACGTCCAGGTCGCGTTGCGGATCCAGGTTTCTTCTTCTTCATTGTGCGCTGAAGTACTGTCGGGGTCGGAGGAGCACCTGGAGAGCAAAAAGATGACAGAGACGACCGCTGCGACACCCAGGAATGCCCGCCGTATAATCCGGGACGTCTTCGTCTCTTGTTTCTGTTGTGAGGGGTTGTAGGGGGACATGGTGGGGCTGTATCTGCTGAAGGAGATCGGTGACTTTCCGGAGCCATGTTAATCTGGTGTGGTTCTGAGAAAAAGTGCATGAGAAGAGAGAAAAGAAGTGAATTGGCGACAGGGCGTGAGAGAAAATCGCTCCCTGGCAGTGTAGCGAGCGATGCTTTTTCTTGAGAGTTTTTTCTGACCTGGCCTGGGAAAAAGCTCAGAAGCAGGGAATCGGTCTGCTGGGAGAACATATGGGTTCACACCCTACAATAGTGTTGAACTCAGCTCGCAAAAAAACAACAGGACAAGGGGTGCTGTCGAGATGGCGACGAGTGCGCTTCGACTTTCGACTCTGCCGCGTGGGCGTCCCCGATGGAAGAGGAATCTTCCAGGACTCGATAGCCTGCTCTTTCTTCTCGCTGTGCTCGGTATCGTTTTTTTTGCGGTTCTTGTTACAGCATTGGATCACCACGAAGGCGGAGATGTCGCGGCTGCTTTCGTTGGGATTGTTGCGCTTCTGCTTCCCGCACTTGCAGCGGGGTTTTCTTTTTCTGCGGGATTTTTGCTGCTGCCTGATGTCACGCTGACGGTACCCGGGTCTTCCGAACTTGGCCAACAGCGAGAATACCAGGAACACGAGTACCAAGAAAGAGCGCAAGAATGGGACGGGGAAAATCAAACGCGAGATCCTGCGCATGAGATTATTGCTGCGTGGGGTGTGGATTTTGGGACTTTTGCCCGGCTTTTAGAGGTGATTGACAATCTGCGTGCGCAAGACCTTGCAGCTTGGTGGCACGGGAAAATTGCAGGGATTCTCACAATTTCCAGAGTGTTTGCGGGAACTGTCCTTATTGTTGGCTTCGCCCAAGATGTTCTTCCCCCCCAACTTGTGGGGACGCTTGGTCTTGCGATTTTTTTGACAGAGATTTGTGATAAAACGCTGGGTCCTCGCGAGAAACAAAGTACTGCAGTCTGCAAGGCTTTTTCTCTCCGTTCGGCTTTGCGTGGCATCGAAGATGACTTTCGTATTCCTTTTGCGATTGATGAAATTGATGCTCCAGTTTTTCGAGAGCGCGTCGACATCCTTTTGCAGGAAACCTGGTCCTGGCAAGGTGGCATGGGGCAGTGAGCAGAGCTTGTAGTTTGTGATCGACTGTGTCGCGTGGATGTTTGTGCTGGATGCAAGCCTTGATATGCAAAAGAGAACGACAGGGATGGGCACACGCGGAGCAGCCGGCAGTAGGCGAAGTTGCAGGTCAAGGGATGCGTTGACAACCGGATCGTGTGATTTTGCTGTTGCAGGCGTGCTGGAGAAGCGCGATGCTTGGGCCAAACTGCCAAACCAGTGTTATGGATGTTTTGCTGCTGTAGGGAAATTCCATTGGAGTGGTGTGCGCAGTGTGTTCGATCTGCTTGATCCAGGGGAGCATGAGAACGGTACATTTGATGTTTTTTGGAGGTTTTTCACAGGTCTCTACAGGTCTTGGCTGTTTTTTCAACTGTGAACGTATGCTGGTGAGGAGGAAACGCCGTGGCTTGGCCTTCTTTTCTTGGGTTTGAAACCGTTGACGGCTTTCAGGATGGTCCAAGGGGAGGAGTCGGAGAGGTCGGAAAGGGAGATGCGGCAATGGCACATGTGCTTGATATAGCGGATGCGACACGCGTCTATAGGGTGGATGACGGTGCGGCGGTGCGCGCGCTCGACGGGGTTTCCTTGCGTGTGACCCAAGGAGAGTTCGTGTGCATAGTCGGGCAAAGTGGGTCCGGGAAAAGCACGCTCCTCCATTGCGCGGGAGGTCTTGACTCCCTGACAAATGGGGTAGTGCGCGTGAACGGTTGCGATATCGCCAAGATGTCAGAGGATGATCTCAGAGATCTGCGCCATCACCGGATCGGCTTTCTCTTTCAATTTTTTCAGCTGGTTTCTTCGCTCACGGCAGCAGAGAATGTCTGTCTTGGCAAATTGCTCGATGGTATTCCATTGGAGGCCTCCCGTGCCTGCGTGCGCACGCTTCTGGCCAAAGTCGGCCTCTCCCATCGGGCTTCTTCTCGGGCCAGTACTCTTTCTCTTGGGGAGATGCAGCGTGTTGCCATTGCCCGTTCCCTGATGTTTGACCCTATGTTGGTGTTGGCGGACGAACCTACTGCGAACTTGGATGTTGCCACCGGGGGGGCGGTGATGCGTCTTCTCTTGCAGTGCACCGTGGAAGAAGGACGTACTCTTTTGGTTGTCACGAATGACCCTGGGGTGGCAGAGCAAGCTGATCGTGTGATCGAGATGAGCGATGGGCGGATTATTTCCGTGGTGCCAAAGTCCGTGTGATGCGTTTTTTATGGGCCTTGTGAGCTGGTGAAAAAAACAGGCTGAAGGTCGTGCTGTTTTTGCAGTGTCTCGGCTTCTCTTGCCTGTGTCTTTTTCCCTTTCCTTTTTACAGGGAAGTTGCTCTGTTCCTACCGATCGGGCTTTTTTTGCACGATCTGTACTTGTAGATAATGTGTTGTTTTTGGTTTTCCTTCCTGTTCTCCAAGTGCTGCTGCTCATGTTTCTGCTGGTGTTTTCCGGAAGTTATGATGCCTGTTGGCCGTTGGTGTGCGGAGTGGGGCTTGTTACTGTATCGGCGATTTTGTGGGCCCAAGCGGTGACTTGTTGGGGATCGCGCCAGTCCCCGGGCTTGCTTGCCCGCCTGATGAGCAGGCGAAGCAGGCCAGGAGCTTTTTCGGGGAGACGGCCTCCGAAGGTTGCGACATCTTGCAGCTGAAGCTGGTCGGCAAGGACGCGCACATTTTTCGGAAGAGGCATCGGTTGGTGGGCGTTCTCGTCGCCTAATGGTCCACTGTGAAAGAGCCATACCGCCTGTGGAGCAGCTATTTTGACCATTTGACGGAGCAAACGTACTGGGTGGCGTTGCCATCTCCCTGAATAGAGAGCACTTCCTATGATCGCGACATCATGTTCTGGCAGATCGGGTGTTTTGCCGGCCTCTTGCAGTATGACCTCGCAATTGCGAGAGCGCAAAGTATCCGCGATCCATGTGGCAATTTCGGCTGTGCCATGCGTTTTTGAGGAGAATGAGATGAGAATACGTGGCATGTCGGACATTTCTTCCTCTTTCCCTGAGTTCCTTGGATGGCGCCTCTCGACGGGCGTACCAGTTTTACTGGTTTCATATTCTTGTCATGTTGAGGTGATTTCCAGAGTCCAAAGTCCTTGGAGCAGACATTGAGGCAGATGTTTGCAAATGCTTGGGAAAGTGGGAATTTGCCGGCGTGTGGAGTGGGGGCTAGGTCAAAAAATGAGTTGATGTGCCCCTGGGAAAACAGGACTTTTTTCTGTTTTTCCCGTTGCAGGGTACGGTGTGCAGGGAGAAATGCGCCGGAGGGATGCTCTCGGCAGAGTTGAGGCGAAGGGGGACGGCCGATGAGGTTTGGCGTGTTTTACGAGCTGCAGTTGCCCAAACCCTGGGAAGAGGGGGATGAGTACCGCTTGTTCCATGAGGCGATGGAGCAAGTTGTGCTTGCCGATCAGCTTGGTTTCGATTACGCATGGGAAGTCGAACACCATTTTTTGGACGAGTACTCTCACTCTTCAGCGCCGGAGGTTTTTTTGGCTGTTGCCGCGGGGCGGACAGAGCGGATCCGACTTGGGCACGGTATCCGTCAGGTCATCCCAAACTATAACCATCCTGCGCGGACTGCCGAGGGCCTGGCCACGCTGGATCTACTCTCCAATGGGCGAGTGGATTTCGGTATTGGCGAAGGTGCCACCCGCATGGAGCTGCACGCATTCGGTATTCCCGCGAAGAGTAAGCGGGCAATGGCGCTGGAAGCCGCGGAGCAGATTGCGCACATGCTGGTTCTCGACCCTTATCCTGGCTATGAGGGCGAGTTTTTCTCGATGCCTTGTCGCAATGTCATTCCGAAACCCTTGCAGAAACCGCACCCTCCGATGTGGATGGCGTGCACGAACCGAGACACGATCCGAGTCGCGGCGCGCAATGGTCTTGGCGCGCTGGCCTTCAGTTTTGTGGACCCTGAAGAGGCCAAGAATTGGAGCAAAATCTATTACGACATCATCAGGAGCGAAGAGTGCGTTCCCATCGGCCATACGGTGAACCCCAATATTGCGATGGTGTCAAATTTTTCAATACACGAGGACCGGGCCGAGGCCGTACGTCGTGGTCTTGAGGGTTTTGAATTCTTTTTCTACGCGGTGCGTGCGCTCGTAGTGCAGGATGCTGTCCCTGGTCGTACTACCTTGTGGAAGGATTTTCAAGAGTTGCGTGGGAACCGTACTGCCGAAATCGTTGTCCAAGCTGAAGCAGGAGAACACAGCGGGACCGGCATCGGTACACCTGATGATATGCGTGTGCACCTGCGAACATATCGTGATGCCGGCGTGGACCAGATCATTTTCTTGCAGCAGGCCGGGAAAAATCGTCATGACCATATTTGCCAAGCTCTTGAGCTTTTTGCGCGTGAAGTCATGCCTGAATTTGCTGCCGAAGCGACACAACGTGAAGCCGAAAAAACCGCGGAGCTCGCACCTTATGTGGAGGCCGCCCTGCAACGGAAAAAGTGGATGTCTCCTCTTCAAGACAAAGATATTCCTGTTGTGAAAGCTGCAGTGGTCGCTCCTGAGATCAACCGTGCCGCTCCCCGTGAGGGCTAGGGCAAGGGCAGAGAACAGAAGTTTGCCTGCGAAATTTTATCACTTTTTTGTTTTGCAGATGGGGCTGTGCTCAGTCAAAGTCGCTCTCGGAGGTTTCCCCATGGGAGCCCTCATGAGTGCCGTCGGAAAAAACGCGGATTCTTGCCCAGAGTATGCGTTCTTCGCTCGGTGAAGTGGGCTCGTTGCTGAAGCGGCCTTCTGCATAAATCTCAAAGGCGCCTGCGGGATTTTGTTTCCAGGGGAAGAATGCAGAACGGCTGCCGGCTTGCACTGCATGCCAGGTGTTATCGGGAGTTTGATTGTCGATGCTTGCGATGGTATGGCAGGGGTTATCGAGATGGGTGCCGTTGTAACGGAAAGTGATCATGAGACGGAGGGAGAGAGGTAGCAGGCGGTTTGGGAGAAAGATGTCTACTTGTTGTGTGGCGGCCTCTTCTTGCCATGCACTTGATGGCGCAGGAAGGGCAGGGTTGTTTTCGGGGTTCCTGGAAGAAAATTTGCATCCGGAAAGATATAACCCGGGGCTGGGTGGGGTTTCGTCTGGGGGAGGGAGTGGAGAGTGGGTCTCTGAAGGTGTGACTGCGGCTGTGGAAATGAGAGTCGGAAAAGTTCCCGAGGCTTTGGCCGGGAGCACAAGCGCAAAGGCCGTGAGGACCGGGACCCATCCAAGGGCAAGTGTGCCTTTTCTCATGGATTTTCCTTCCTTGGGGTCAGCAGGGCTCTCCAGAAATTCTGCTGATTTGCGAGTTTTTTCGATGTAGGTTGTTGCCGGTTTCCCTGTTCTGCTGTCTTTATTGCTGTTCGTCGCTGTTCGGCTCTTTCGGAAAGAGTTTTGGCCTTCTTCGCGGTCTTTTGCAAATTGTCGAGTACCGGTGATTATTTTTGTCGAAAAGCTGTGTATGGATAGGAGATGTTCCCCTGACACTTCTTTTCAGCACGATGGCCGGATTGTCAGATGGGTTGGGATTGTGGGAAAGCGCGGGGTAGGCTGAGCAGTTCTCGAGACGAAACAGAGAGCGGTCTCCGCATGGGCGTATCTTGTGGGAGGGAAGCAGCAGCAAGGCTCCGGACAACGCAGCATCTGGCACATGGTGATTGGCGGGCAAGGGAGCATGATTTCGCAAGTGTGCCGTGCGAAGAACTCAAGTGTTGCCTCACAAGCCGATCAGCAGTTTATTGAGGTCGCCCTTGCGGGGTCCCGTATCTTTTCTGGTTTTTTGCAAGGTTTTTTGCAAGGTTGCGCGCCGGCGGGAATGCGGCGGTCTGCCCATTCTGTAGGTATCTATTCAGATACCTACATGGAGGCAAGGTGCCCAGAATCGAGGGCGGGCGAAAGGGCGATCGTCCGGAACGCGTAGGTTGAGGCGCTCAGCTTGTGCTACTGCAGTCTCAAGTGGCATGCGCCCGACTGCAATGCGTATGGCTTCTTTGAGTTCTGGACTTTCCTGAATGAGCGTGGCGAGTTCTTGCGCAGTGATCTGGGAGAGCTTTCGTTGGGCATAGCGAAGAGCGCTTGCCGGGGTCTGCGCAGGAATTTCCGGAACGGGCGCATTTTCCGGAAGAGAATCAGAGGATGAGGACGAAGAGGAGTTCTCCGTTTGTGAAGTTTGCGGTGCGGAAACTTCTGATTTCAGGCTGTTCTCCTGCTTGGCGCTGGGTTCTTTTTCTGGGGATATTTTGTTTGTGTGATAGAGGTAGAACCAGCGCATAAACAGCAAAGTAGAGATGTCATCAACAGGCCAGAGAGAAGTAGTGATTCCAGGGACGCCTGTTTCCAACATACTTGCGGAGAAGAGAAACGGATCGCAGGAGGGAATCGAGCAGCCTGGCTGTGCGCTTTTCCAGGCGGAGGTCACCACGAGACGGGCGTTTGCGAAGGGCCGGTCCATGAGAAGGTCTTGAGCGGTAAGAGAGTCTGCATGTGCAAGATCTATACCTGACGCGAGCGGGGTGTCACTGTGGAGGGTGCCGGGACAGGCCAGGTGGATATGTGACGCGTTTTTGGCAGCATCGTACAGTGCATTTTTTGTGACGCTTGCTTCGGTGAGAAGCTGATCAGGGGTGGTGCTCTCTGTGCGAGAGGCAACTTCTTGAAGTTCTGCCTTGGTGAAAAAAGATGGCGATGAACTGGGAAAGGGGCTCGCTGCCCCCGCGAGGAGCAGGGGACGTTCGGGTAGTTGTGCGAGGTGTGCCCGTGCTGCGTTGAGGCTGCGTGCCGATGGTATGTAGGAGATCTCGAATTCGTCGAGCAGGCAGCAGGTATTGTCTTCCCCGTCTGTATAGGGGGCTGCGTGTAAGGGAAGAAAACCGAGTTTCCCGCATGGCACGATCACGGCCGCCTTTGCGCCGAGGGCGCGAAGCCGTGTGGCCAAGGGGCCCGCAAAGGAGGAGCCGAGAAGGGGGAGAAGCTGGTCAAGCGCGCGATCGATGTTGTCGGTTTCTTGTGTCTGGAGAGTTTGCCGGTTCGTGCCGGCTTCTGTGTCCATAGGGAACGCGTTTTCCAAGCTTTTGCTTGTCAATGTTTCTTGGAGATTGTGGGGGGGTGTCAGTCTTTCGACTTCTGGAGAGTCGAGGCTTGTCTCGCGGTGTGCGAGAAAAATCATGCTGTCCCGGTCAGTCAAAGCAAGATAAACGAGAGGATGGTGAGGGAGGATGGCCAGGTTACAGTCTGGGAAAACGGGGGGCTTGAGAAAATTCTCGAGGCCGTTGATTTGTCTGACATTTTCGACAGCGACCATGAGCTCGGCATGGGCTTTTTTACTTTTTTCCTCTCGCGTGCGACGCTTTTCGTGGTCTGGGACAGGGGTACTGTCCTCCTCTGCCGGGAGTGTTGCCGGTGTCTGTTGCTCTTGTAACTGTCGCAGCTTGTGTTGGGCTTGTGTGTATGCGTGGAAAATTTGGGGATTGGCCTGGGATGCTTTGGCGAGGTCGTCTGCATCTTGTCCGAGGGAGGAACGAGTCGCGTGGATGCGGCCTTTTTCTAATAAGAGCATGCTGTGCGTGGGGCTGTTTTCCTCTGTATGAAGAAGAGAAAGGGCATGGTGCACATAGTCTGATTCGGTTGGGCCGGCTGATCTCTGCGCGTCGAGGGACATCAGATAAGCGATGCGTCCAGCAACCTCTATCTGTTCGTGTCCGTATTGCGCAGATTCCCAGTCTTCAATTTCCTCTGCAATTTCTGTGAGCTTGCGTGCCGTTTCGAGGCAAGTGTGGGGAAAACTGTGTGGTGAGCGGACACTGAGCGCCAGGGTGTAGTGTTGCACAGCTTGTGCGAGTTTTTCTGGGTGCGCGCCTTCTTCACGCCGGCTGTACAACAGGCCGAGACCATGCCGGCTGTTTGCCCACTGCACGGGAAAACTGTCTTGTGTCCAGATGTCAAGGGTGTTCTTCCAGTGACGAATGGCGGTGTTCGTGTTTTCTGCCTGTTCTCCGCGCAAACGGTCTGTGTAGACGGCACCAAGACCGGCCTGTACATTGGCCCATTCGTGGGGGTTCGTGCGATCGTTCCAAATCGTAAGGGCGTGGTTGTAATGGTGGATCGCGATTTCGAGGTTTTCCGCCGAGTTGTCGGCTTTTTTTAGCCTGTAGGCAGTGGCGAGATTGTGCTGAGTGGTTGCCCATTGATGCGGGGATGTTTCTCGTGTCCAAATGTGAAGCGCAGCGTTGTAATAACTGATGGCAGTTTCGATATTGCCGGCCTGGTTACTGCGGATACGCCGAAGGTACGCGGATCCGATATCGTGTTGTGCGGTTGCCCATTGGTGGGGGGAGGTTTCTGGAGTCCAGACAGTGAGGGCTTGGTTGTAGTGATGGATCCCGGTTTCGATATTGTCGGCCTGATTGTCCTGAAGATAATCGAGGCAAACTGTGCCGATATCGTGTTGAGTGGTTGCCCATTGGTGGGGGAATGCCTCTGGAGTCCAGACGGTAAGAGCTTGTTCTAAATGCTGGATAGCGAGTGCGAGGTTGTGGGTTTTCTCGCCATGCACGCGTAACTGATATGTCGTGCCGAGGTTGTGTTGTGTGGTTGCCCATTGGTGGGGGGAGGTTTCTGGAGTCCAGACAGTGAGGGCTTGGCTGTAGTGGTGGATCCCGGTTTCGATATTGTCTGCCCAGCTTTCATCTTTCTGTTCTTTGCAGGCGGTGCCGAGGTTGTGCTGGGTAGTCGCCCAGTGTTGGGGGGTTGCACTGCGTGTCCAGACAGTGAGTGCGTTTTTTTGATATTGCATTGCCATTGCAATATTATCTGCCTGTTGACCACGAATGCGGGTGATGTAGGTTGCTCCTAGATTGTTTTGTGTTGTGGCCCAGTAATAGGGAGAAGTTTCTCGTGTCCAGATGGTGAGGGCGCGATTGTAATGGTGGATCGCTTGTTCGATGTTGTCAGCTTTGTGGCCGGCGTCACGCTTTCTATAGGTCGTGCCGAGGTTGTGCTGGCTTGTGGCCCATTGTTGTGGGGCAGTTTCGGGAGTCCAGACGGCCAGAGTGTTGGTGTAGCACTTGATGGCGGTTTCGATATTCTCGGAATGGTTGTGCGATCTTCGTCCCATATAGGCATTTCCCAGGTTTTGTTGGGAAGTGGCCCAGTTGGAAGGATCGCTGGAAAAGGTCCAGACAGTAAGAGCATCGCAATAGCAGGTAATGGCGGTCTCGATATTTTGATCTCGGTTGCCTTGCGAGCGTTCCGCGTAAAGTATGCCGAGGTTGTGTTGGGCTTTGGCCCAGCTTGTGGGGTTGGAGTCTCGTGTCCAGATGCTCAGGGTATTCGCATAGGATTCGAGGGCAGCCTCGCTGTCCTCGATGTTGCCCCCGTTGCTGCGTTTTTTGTAGGCATTGCCGAGGCTGTACTGGACGGCGGCCCACTCTTGGGGAGCGGTTTCGTATGTCCAGACTGAGAGGGCTTGTGTGAAATACACGATAGCCGTCTCGATATTGTCAGAGGGGTCTCCCTCATGACGGTCAAGATACGCGTTCCCGAGATGATGTTGTAGTCCTGCCCATTCCTGGGGCGTTTCCTGTTGTGTCCAGGTATCGAGCACCCGGGAATAGTGCTGGAGGGCTTTTTCGACGTTTTTTGCCTGGTCTTCTGGATGTTGTAGATAGCTGTGCGCGAGTTCCGTGCGTAGCACTGCCTCGAGTGTGGTGTTGCTGTTCGGTGGGAGTAGGTCGAGGGCGTGCCGGCAAAAGAGCGCTCGCCGTTCCATATCGGCGGGAGTAGTGAGTGAACGGATCTTTTGCAGGAGCGCCTGAATGCTTTCTTCGAGAGCCGGGTTTACTTGCCTGCTCATCCTTTGAGTCCTTCGAGTTGGTTGTTCTGCTGGGGGAGAACAGCGAGTCGTGGCGTGTGAAGTTGGCACCGGCTTTGCCGGAAATAGGAGAGCCTTGTTGTCCGCAATAATAAGGTTATGTTGCTGTACGTCATGGTGAGGCTTGCTGTTTGCGGAATGATGTCTATTGTGTGGTGTTATGGATTTTGGGGTCAATCGGGAGCAGGCGCTACCGGCGGCAAAGGGGTGTACTGTCGCTTTCGCGGAGTTGTTGGGGTTGGTCTGGCGACCGGAAGAAAGGTTGTGCAGGCAGTATTGTTCTGATCGGGCGTGATGGGGGTTTCAGGAAGTTTTGGGGTAGAACGAGAAGAAGGTGCTTCTGTAGGTTCGGCTGGTGGTAAGCCGTGGGTTGTGTGCTGCGAAGCGGAACTGTCATTTTCGTTGGGGTAGGGAAGCATATGGGCAGGCCAAACTCGGTGTGGGGTTTTGTCTTCCTGGTAAGGCGTTGTGATGGGCTCGTAGACCGGAGGGAGGTCTTGTGGGGAAAAGTCGTGAGAGTACACCGTGTTTTCGGTGCCTTCTGGTGAGAGCAACCTCATTCCTGGTGCAGGCACAAAGGAGTTTGTCTGGTTTGGATCTTGTGGGGGCGGGGGGGGCATTGGGTCGGTGTTTCCCGTTGTGTGGCGGGGAGAGGAACTGTCGGGAAGAACGGAGGAGTACGGCATACTGTTCTTGTGTGGAGAATACAGCGCATTGGGGTGATAGGGGGTTGTGTGTGCGGCCAATTTTCTTGAGATATTCGTGTTGGGCAGGTGGGGTGTTGTGCGGTCTACTGCAGGCAGGATCTTGGGGGCAGAGTTCAGATCGGATGTCAAAGAGGCTGCCGGAGCTGCGGGAGACTTTTGCGGAAAAAAAGAATGAACCCTCTTCCGGGAAGTAAATGCGGACGGATTGCTGTTGTTGGGATTTGTGTGATCGTAAGACCTGATGGAGGGCACTTGCCCTGCTGTCATGTTTGTGGTGTGCGGACATGACGGATTGAGATGAGGGAACATCATGGCCAGAGGGTGCCTGAGATGAGAGCGAAGTTGTTGGAGTCGCGTTTTCCACACTGTCTTTTGTGAGGGTTTTTTGTGCGACAGATTTGCTTGCCTGGTCATTTTCCCACCCTTGGAAGTTGTGCACTTGTTGTGCATCATGTGCCTGTAAGAAAGGAAAGCGACGTCTCGTCTTGAGACGATGCTTTCCCCCATTGGTAGTTCGCTTATGTTCTTTAGCTTTTCGGACCCACCCGAGCAGATTGTCAGGAACTGAGGAATATATTTAGTTAATCAGATAATAGGCTGTTATGGGGGAGTGTGTAGTCTCTGTCTGTTTTATGAGGCTGTGTCGTCGCAATATTGACAGTCAAAAGGAGTAGGGAACTGCTTTCTTTTGTGGTTAAGGAAGCGGGAAGAGAAACCCTCGAGAAGTCATTGGCGACCACTTTCCGGATTTTTTACGCTGCTTGTGATCCTTTTTGATAATGAGAGCGTAGGGAATGTGCGAAGAGGGAGTGGGGCTGAGAACTCGAAGGAAACTTGAGCGGAACTCAAAGGAAACTTGAAGGGAAAAGGTTGGTGTTGTTTGTGGTAATCGAGTCTTTTTCGTGAAAAGTGTGTTAAGTAAGAGGGGTGTTCTGGGGGGGGTATTCTGTAGGAAAGGTCGGGTGTGTCGATGTCTGTGCAGCGGGCAGTTTTTTTCTGGGTTGGGTTTGTCTGCTGCTGCGTTTCTGTTTTGTTTGGAACGAGAAAGAGGAAATGTGGCCTGATCGAGAGAGGGCGCGGTGTGAAAATGTGTAAGGAAGTTTGTTGTTTAAACTTCTTTTTGTCGTAAATATCCTATGACCTTGAGTGAAAGTCCCTGTTTGAATGTGATGTTTTCAGACAAGAGGAAGTGTGAGACTTGCATATGACCGGTTTCACGAAGCGCTAAATTCTATCTGTACAAGTACTATTGTTTTTGTTTTCTTTTGATGACCGCGTGTTTTCCTGAAAGAGAATACGCGTTGCATGTGTGGGTATTGCTTGTGCATATGAAGTTGATGTGTGCAAGGCCATCTGATTTTTTGTGTTGTGGGAGTAGCGAGCATGATCGAAGTGATGGTCACCGGGCTAATTGGGGTGCGGGCTGACGGACACGAATTGGAACGGCTGGGACGCACGGAGCGCTTTCTTGTCGCAGCCCTTGCGCTGAGTATTCCGCGTCACGAAGTCACGATGCAGGATCTCCAGGAAGCCTTGCGGATGGACTCGCGCATTATTTCTCAGGCGATTTCTCGGTTGAATAGGAAATGCCGGGAAGCTTGTGGGGCAAAACTTATTCGTTCTGGTCCATCATATGGCTTTTCAGAAATGGTGGTTGTTGACGCTGATCTGTTTGAGGACCACTACAAAGCAGGGCAGCAGGCAGCTTCACATGGGAACGCACTGCAAGCCCTGGAAGAGTTTGCCTCTGCTGATGTGGTTTGGTCGGCGGGGGATGCGACGAGCCTGGACTTATCCCGTCTTCTTACTGACGAGAAGAATCTTGCGACTTTCTTGTTCGAGCGGATGGAGCGCCGTCTTGAGGATTTGCTCCGGACACGTCGTGCCTTTCTCCAGCATGCTGCCCAAGTATGGCTTGGGATGGGAAGAAATGCGCCGCTGGAGTTTGGCAGCCGTTTTGCGGGCTGGTGCCATGAGGTGCCCGATGCAGCAAGACTGCAGTTTGTCAATATTATCTACTTGTTGCGTGTGGGACTTCCCGGAGTTGCCTGGGACGCGTTGCACGCCTGGAAGCAAGATTGGGCAGCAAGAAAACTGTCGGTGGAACAAGGAGCATATCATGTTCGCTTATACACTTGGGCGCATGAAGCTGTGCAATGGTATGCAGATCGCAGAATCCAAAATTTTACGGAGAACCCGGAAGATCCGGCCCGTTATATCCCATTAGCGGAATTCTACGAGCGGGGTGACCGACGACCACCGGCCTTGGTCGGCAGACAACGAGCTCTTGCACAGGGACAGCGATTTCTTGATGGTGTGCGTCGTGGGCAGGGCGGATTACTTCTTATCACCGGAGTCGCGGGAGTGGGGAAGACGGTTTTCACGGAATCGCTTTGCCCTGATGCGAGAGCGAGAGGCATTGATCTTTGGGGCATGGTCGATATTGCTGAAGGTCTTGCCGGATATGACGTGTGGCATCGGATTTTTCGTCCGGTGTGGGAACAAGCACTTTTTCAGGCAGATGTGCAGCCTTCTTTGGTAGAGCGTGCTCCTGCCATTCGCGGCTTTTTACTCGGCGACAAAGACCATGTCGCATATCGTGGGGATACTGATTCCGCTCTTGCTGAGCAGGTTTCTGTCACGACAGGACGCCAACTTGCACGAGACCTCTTTCCTCTTGTTGAGTACGCGAGCGCGAAAAATCCGCTTATTATTGTTTTGGAGAATGTGCATGAGATGGGCATCGATGCATGCGCTACTCTGATCGAGCTGCAGCGGCTTTTTTCCGATACCTGCTTGGGCATTATCGCGACTTTACGCGACGAAGAGCTTGCATCAGACAATCTTTTGCGCAATTGTCTCGAGTCTTCGATTACTGAGAATGACCTTGTTTCGGCCTCGTGTTCTCACATACAACTCGCTCCCTTTGACGATAATGAAATGGTTGACTATCTCGACAAAGTGCTCGGGATTGTTCCCGACGTGAGGCGTGTGCATCAGGCGAAAAAGATCAGCGCCGGGATCCCTCTTGTCCTGACTGCCTACGGGGGCGATGTAGTGACGGACCTCCCGCTGCGAGCAGAAGGGGTCGCTCGAAACACTGGACTCCACGAACTTTTAGCCCCTGTCCTCCGTCGGGTACCAAAAGATGTACGTGTTGCTTTGGAAGCAGCTGCTCTTGTGTCTCCTGGGATGCGGATCGACACTGAGCGGGCGGCGATTTTGCGGGGACTCACCTCAGCAGTTTTTCGCGCACTGCTTGAGGATGAAGCGGTGCGCGAGCGGGTGATCCATGGCCACAGCGGTGAGTTTTGGTTTGTCCATGCGTTGTGGAAAGAAACACTTCTTGCCTTGGGAGAAGACACGCCGGGTATGCGAGCGCAGGCTTTTCTTGTGTTGCAAGATCGCTTGGAAGACTTTGAAAACGCAGGTGAGACGGACCGGGCTTTATTGTTTTATCTTGCTGATCATGCAATAAAAGCCGGTCCGGCTTATCTTGACGAGGAACGTATTGTCTCTGTTCAGCTTAAGGCAGCGCGCAGTTGTGCTGACCGGCATGAGTATGCAGACGCTCTGAAATTTTTAGAACACTGCCTCGCCTTTTCTGTGCCTTCTCTCTCTACACAGGTGTTGACAGACCTGGGAGAAATGCAGCAACAGCTTGGAGAATGGAAAAAAGCGCGCCATTCCTATTGGGAGGCATTGCGCACCGTGCAGACGGCAGAACAGGTGGAAGAGCAGAGCGAGATTTTGCTGCGTCTTGCGAGAATCACTTGGGATCCGGGTGAGGAATATGAGCGTATTAATACTGCTCTGGAGTACTGTTTGTGTAGCTTGTGGTCTTCTCGCCGTTACAGGGCACGTATCCAGGCTTCTTTGGCAGAGCGGATACTCGATCGAGACCCAGCGGCAGTCTCTCGGAAAATTGCCCTTGCGCATGCTGCTGATGAAGCCGCGAGTGACCTTGTCGACTTAGGAGAAAGAGCATCTGCTTTCCTGTCGATTCGTTTTGCTCTCTTCGGAGTTGATGATCCTGAAAGCACTTTTCAGCGTTCGACGGCAGCGCTTGACTTCGCGCAAAGGGAGAACTCTCCTGACCGTATTGCATCGGCCCGGATCGCCCGTTTCTTGGACTTGGTTGTGTTGGGAAGATTTGAGGGTGCGAAGTCAGAACTCAGGTTGCATCAGGCTGTAGCTGGACGCACGAGTGCACAAGAGTATTTGCTCGAGAACCGAATGTCTCATGCCATGCTGGAGATTTACGAGGGAAAATGGGAGACGCTTGAACATTCGTTGAGCTATGACGAGATTCTGCGTGTGCTCGGACCGTTTGCAGCGCTTTCCTATGTTACACAGATAATGGCGATAGCGAGAGGTACAGGGAATCGTTCTGCACTGCTTGGAATGATTGCCAATGCAGGTGCACGCTTCACAGACATTGGGACTATCGAAATGTGGGAGGCGGCCAGACGGCTGTTTCGTGTGGAATGTGGCGATATAGCAGATTCGTATGCACAACTGCTCAGTCTTTTGGATGCGTCAGGCCAATTCCGCGACTATCAGAAAGGGCCTTTTCGCTTGGGGAGGCTCGCTTTTTTGGCGGAGACATGTACCAAGCTCCGTGGGCATTTTCCTGAGTCAGAGGAACTTGTTCGTCTCTCTGAAGGTATTTATTCTTTTCTGAAAATGGAACCCGATCAGATCGTGATGATTGGCTGGCCCGGTGTGCTGCTGGGGCCTTTGGCTCGCTATCGGGGTCTTGCTGCATTAGGGGCGAATGACTTTACTGCTGCCTTGGAAAATTTTGCCTTGGCTCGAGCAAGTGCTGGTCCTGGAAGGCCCATGTGCGCTCGTCTGCAGTTTGATACGGCTTGTGCTCTGCAGCAGCTCGGGAATGTGACGCAGGCGCGTCACATGGCGTTGGGTGCACGTAGGGAAGCAGTGGCACTCGGCATGAATATTTTTGTAGAAGAGGTTGCTGATTTTCTCGTTCGTCTCGGTCCTGATGTTGCCTAGTGAGATGTTCCTAGGTATTTCTTCTCTTGTAAGAAACTTCTCTACCGCGGAAAGAGCGAGCAAACAGAAGTTCTGTGTAGGTTTTGAGAGTCCCAGAGGTCTGTCTGACGACTTCACCAGGTTGAGATGTCTGTGGTGGATGTATCTAGTGTGACGAGAATCCAAGAGTCTCGGATATATCTGGAAATGTTCTAGAATATAGTTCTTGAATTTTTTGTAAAAAACGATATAGGGCGCTATTTATTCTTATTTTCCGGTATTTTTTTTGCCTAGTTCGAATAGAGAAAAAACAGAACTTTCGATAGTTAGCAGGCTAATCCAGAAGAGAAGAGAGAGTCTTTTTCTCTACGAAGGAGAAGGAATTTTTTCTTTGAACTGGCAAAAAAAGTTTTAAAAGCTTCCTTGTATTTCTTTTTGTATTTGTATATAATTCATTCTTTTGCGTAGTATACTTTTATTTTCGTATAGAAATAAGTGCTCTTTATTCGCAATAATATGGGGCATCATCTGCGATGATGTAGTGTTGCGTGTTGCGTGTTCTTTAGATGGAATACGAAAATTTTTTATGGGCAATCTGATGATTGGATCAAAATAGTTGTTCGATAATTTGATCTTTATTCATATGTTGTTTGTGTGCTGAGATTTTCCTTGAGTACTAATTTAAAGATACTTTTCCTTCGTTGGATACGTGTGCATCATGTTTTTTCGCGCGTGAGATGTATTTTTTCGATGTGCTTCTGATGAGTTTTTCTGTGGGATACAGCAGGTTAAGAGATTTGTGTATTTAAGATAGGGCGGTGGTGTGATAGCTGATTCTAAAAAAGAGAAGAAGCGTTCAGGTAACCTATGTTTCTTCCTCGTTCTTGTGTGCTGTGTTTTCTATCTGCCTCTGGCGATATTTCTTGCAATGCTTTTGCTGGGAGGATGGGTGGTAAATGCTTTTGAGACCACTGGAAAGAAAAACCAGAAAAAAACGTGGTAAATGGATATTGGATGAGGTGGGTGTTAGAGGAGACGTTTGCCAAGAGCAAGGATGAAAAAGATAAATAGGAAATTTCTGCAAAGAGAGATTTTTGGAAAGTTTTCTGGCTGTTTCTGAGCTTTTTTGCCAAAAAAGGGGTGTCCGCAGCAGTGAATTTCTCATCTTCTGGGGCATATGCCGTTGGTGGGTTGCCTGGATACCGTGTTGTGATGTGATCCCGGGAAGTCAAGGGGGAATGCAGGCAAACCTCCGTGTGAAGCAGGCTTTCTCCACCCGTATGCATGTTTCATACTCGATAGTATGGATTTTTTTCTTCCGTTCTCTTCTCTGTTGGCCTGTGAGATTTGTAGATGCTTTCCTTGATTGTCTCTAAAAAGGAACAGGTTTTCTCTGGTGTTTAGGGAAATTTATTCCAGCAAGACAGCTGATCTCTAGGTTTTTCAGGGAAAAATCTTTGTAAGTGTGAAAGTAAGTTCTATCTTATCTGGTAGTGCCTTGGCAGGGTTTTGTTGCATCATGCCACAGGATATTTTTCTCGCTGCAAGTCTGTTGCCGGTGTATAGTGCTTCTGCTTTGCTGTGCTTTTTTTGAAATGTGGAGTGATTTTTTTCTTTAGATTTGGAGAAGGCGGCTATCTTTCCAACGAATTAGCTTGTGAGACTTCCTGGGAAAAAGCTCAGGTGGAATGAAATGAGATGGGCTTACCTAGGCACATTTTTTCCTGTTTGCCTATTACAGGCTTTTATTGTTGTGCAGTTCTTTTTTACTGAGCTTGTGTGATCATTATTTTGATCACTTCTTAACTAGAGGTATTGTGTAGATTTTTTGTTTTGTGATATAGAGTGGCTATTTTAGATTTGTCTTGAGCTCTATGAGGGCATGTTTTTCGATTCGAAAAGTGTTCTTTTTATTATTAAATGTTTCACGTATGATGTTTTTTCGAGTGAACTGTATAGATGGAATCAGTGTTCTATCTGTCTCACTACCGAATCTGCTAGAGAAGCAATTTATTGTATGAAAAATCTGAAAAACGATGCGTTTTTTGGTGTTTATGGTTTTTGGGAAAGACCTGTTATTTTGGCTTGCATACGATTCTGCATAGATATTCTCGGTATTTGAGCCCCAAGTAGAAAGCTATTTGTGCTGGATATCGTCACTTTTTTTTGTTTTCGTGATTTTTCCTATGGGAAGGAGATTCTTATTGTTGAGAAAATAATTTTTTTCACGTTCTTTTTGAGGAGGAGCAAAATCCTACTCACTAGTATTTTTGTTACCAATGAGTAGGGATATTGGTTGTCGAATACGAGGACAAATTTTTCGTGTTTTTTCTCGATTGCTTTGCCTATAGTGCTCTAATGCTGGTTCTCTTGGAAGAGAAATTTCTCTGAAAAGAGACAGGTAGCTCTTTATTTAAAGGAGAAAACAGGGGGAAAACAGAAAGAAAACAAAAAAAGGAGAAAACAGAAAACAAGCAGGGAGATGCCTCTGCTGGAGAGGAAAACGTCAACAAAAAATCAGGCAAAAAGTGGATTCCATGAAGGGGGAAGAATGGAGGCGTGAGAAAATGCGGAAAGTAGAATAGGGTAATCGGGGAAATATATCCAGAGAATTGGTAGGAAACTAGTGGGTATTTTCCATCGAATACTCGTCAACATGGGTCGAAGAGTAGGTCGGAAGATATTCTTCCTGCATATTTTTTACGTGGCTGGTAGGAATATGGACTTGATGAAAGTCGTCAAAGAGTCAACATATGGTTGATAAGTAGGGGTTTTCTAAAGATTCCTGTTATTTCTTTTCTATTTCTACGTTCATTGCATCAGGAATTTCTCGCGTTCATGCGTTTTTCGGGTGGATGGCAATCTATGCCGTATGGACTTTGGCTTTTTTCATATTTATTTTGGTCGGTTCCTTTGCTTTGTGTGTGTATATTGTTTCTGTCGAAAATCGTAGTTTATATCGAAATGAACTGCTTTGTTTTTGCAAAAGTTATGATCATGGAATCTATTGCAACCGAGCGTTTTGCTCGCAGGAATATTTGATCAGAGCCAGGAATATTCGATCAGGATTTGATAACAGAGAATCCTTAAAGTTCTAGAAGGAGGAGAAACGCTTGTTCTGGTCATTAGGAGGCGTCGTTTACCGTCACAAGAAGGCGATTTTGCTTGCTTGGATGGCGATTTTTGTGGCAGGGGTGTTTTCCGCTGCTCCAATGTGGAGTCGCTTAACATCTGAAGTTATTACGGACAACCGGTTTGAAGCAATCCGAGCTGACCGACAGATAAAAGAGGTTGCCGGCCTCAAAGGAGAAGTGATCGCGGTTGTCGACGAGGTCGATGTGGACGATCCGGTCGTGGCTGAGCAGGTGAATGCTGCCGTTGCTGACATCATGGTGATGGAGGGTGTGGTATCCGCACTTGACTATTACATAGCGCCTCTTCCCATGCTCGTATCTGAGGATGGGAATGCCACTCTCGTCATGGTCAACATCTCAAATGGGTTATCAGATGAGGATGCAGTGACACTTGCCGAGCGAGTGGGTGAACGTCTGCGTAGTATGACGGTTGGAAAGATCTCTGTCGGCGGTTCTCTTCTTTTTCCCGATGAGTTTGTGGATGATGCCGTTGCGAGTGTGTGGACGAGCCTGAAGATTGCTTTACCCTTGCTTATTCTTCTCGTCGTCCTGCTGTCAGGTTTTTTTGTCTCTTTCGTTCTCTGGGGCGGTGTCTTTATTGCTATAACCGGAGGGCTTGTCGCTGTTCTCTTGTCTATGCAATTTGTGGGAGATCTTCCGATTTTTGTGCTCGGTGGAGTTGGTGTGCTCGGGATCGGTGTCACGCTTGCCTCCTCTTTTCTTGTCCTGTTTCGTTTTCGAGAGGAGATCGCGAGACATCCTAACAGTGCGGAAACAGCGATAATGAAAACCGTTGCCACCGCGGGAAAGACTGTTGTGATGGCAGGGGGTGCGGTTATTCTCTGCCTTCTCCTGCTGGCAATCACTTTTGATGTTGGGCTGTTGCGGACGCTTGTTCTTGGAGGTGTTCCTGCCGCTTTTCTTGGAACTGGAGTGGCACTGACCTTTGTTCCAGCTGCCCTGACTCTTTGGGGTCATCGTTCGCGATTTGTGAAAAGATTCAATCCAACGAAGACCGGTCGCTTCTTTTCGCTTGGCGAACTTCTCGCAAATCGCGCTCCTCTCGTGACGAGTGGCGTGTTGATTTTCTTCTTCCTGCTTATCATCCCTTTGCGGAGTGCGACTATTGGTTTGAATGGTCCGGAAGTAATGCCGGATTCGCCTGGTGAATCGCGCCGTCTTATTGAAACAATACAAGAACGTTTTCCTCTTCCGATGCCAGCCATCAACGTGTTTCTTGCCGCTCCTCTTTCTTCGCCTGAAGTCAAGATGGTGCTACAAGAACTCAGTGGAATGGAAGAAGTAGAATCGGCGATGCCGCGGCTCGGCGTGACCGGCGATGGCACTATTATCGATGTTACCCAGGTAGGGACGACCCAAAGCGCCGGTGCCCAAGAGATTATTCGATCTGTACGGACACTTGATCTGCCTGTTCAAATGCTTGTTGGTGGTCCGACAGCCTTACTCGTGGATTTTAAAGACCATCTCAGCGACCGGCTCCCCATCCTGGTTGTGTTCACCGCTTTGGTTGTGGGCCTGCTCGTTTTTCTTCTTACGACTTCCCTGATCATGCCTTTTCTGGCGATTGCTGTTGCTGTTGTAGCGGTGTACTCCAGTATCGGAGTGACGATTCTCTTGCTGGATAAGGGGCGTTTTGCCGGAAGTTGGGGATACGAGTCAGTGTTATCTCTTGACATCTTGACGATCCTGCTTGTTCCGCTCGTTGTGGGAGTGACCAGTTTGCAGATAGTTATCTTCCTGCTGGGACGGATGGTCGAATTGCGGTCCAAAGGGGGAGTAGAACACGAGCCAATAATTGTGACGCATCATGTGAGCGTGGCGGCTTTGCACCGTACTGGGGGCGCGATACTTTCTGTAGCTTTACTGCTTTGCATTGTGTATACCAGCCTTGCTTTAGGAGACCTTTTCACTCTGGCCCAGGTTGGTTTAGGTGCTGCGACTGCCATCTTTGTGGCAGGCGGACTCATGCTTTTGCTTATGCCTGCACTTGCTGCTTTGACGGGTGAGAATGCCTGGTGGGCACCTGCTTTGCTCCAACGCTTTGCTCCATCTGACGAACTTCGGTTGAGTGGAGAAAGTCCTGTGCCCATTCCTCTGATCGATATCGCTGATTCCACCGATATCCATACTCCAGAGAATGACCTCGATCAGGACGAAGACACTACGGACAGCACAGACGATGCTGAAGATGCCGCACCCCCGATTGTTGCGCCAGAATCTTAAAAGGGCAATGTTTGGCGATTGTTTCGCCAGAATCTTAAAAGGGCAATGTTTGGCGATTGTTTCGCCAGAATCCTAAAAGGACAATGCGCCGGCTTCTTTCGAATGAGCTTTTGCATGTTCGTGCTCTCCTCTGAGGTTGTTTTCCTCAGAGGAGAGCACCTTGAATTCGGTCGGTTTCAAGCGCTTTTTTGGTTTTCGCGGTGAGAGAAGACACAAAAAAGCGCTTGACCAGTCCATAAATAGCCTAGGAAACGGCTGGTAAGGAGACGCGAATCTGCCTGAAAAGCAAGTAGGAACCACGAGAGGACACCGGAGGTAGGAGCGGTCTGTATCTGCAAAGGACGTACGAGGGAGTGCGGGCAGGACTGAGAGACTACCAGAGGGTATGAGGTGTTTGTCGGAGGGTATGAAGAAGCACGAGAAAAAGGTCGCTTCTCATGAAGAATTCCCTGCCCTTTTTCTGTAGGTCGTGTTTGCTGTTTTTTTGAAGAGCGAGGTGCGGGTCAGCCGAAGCTTTTACTGCCGCCCAGGTCTCTCAGGCACCCTTTTTGTCAGGCAAAGGATCAGCGTCAATAAGCATTGCCACAAGCAAAGCGGGTTCCGATCCTTTATTTATCCAGGCATGATTTGTGCCGCGCTGAATGACGACATCGAATGGTTCGAGCTCTGTTTCATCGTCATCGAGCAGGAGAGTGACTTTTCCAGAGAGCACAATTATGTAGTCGATGGTTTTTGTGCGATGCATTGCTGGATGACGCGAAGTATCGGGGCGGCAGTGCGTAGCTCCAATAGCAGCGAAACCCGCTTCGGTCATTTGCTCAAGTTGCTCCGTTGAAATATCGGGATTTTCAGGGGCTACACCAAAAAAGCGGAACCGGTCGCCGGTAGGGGGTGGTTCCAGTTGCAATTTTTCTGCGGTAAGGCCTTCTTCCACCAGGTTGTTTGCCGGCCGTTGTGTGTTGACCCACATTTCAAAAAGTCCGACACCGCCTTGTCCCAGACTGACTCCAAGCGGTCCGTCCTCTGCGATGATTGATTTTCCTGAAGCATTGTGCCCTGTGACGACGCGACGAAAATTGTCATGAGCCATCGAACATCCCTTTGTTTCCCTAATGAGAAATCAGGTATCTACTTGTTCTTTCTACAAGCGTAACGCATGGGAAGTATTACGGGTTGTTTGCTTCTCGCGGCTTTTCTTCTCTGACAAAGAAGGCGAAAGACAAACGCGGCTTTTTCTTTCACCTGTGTTTTCGGGAAGGGAAGAAGAACCTGAATACAAGATAGTGCTTGCTGGCTTTTGCTTTGGATTTCCTGTTTTAGGTTTGTTTCATGTTATTGGGCGTGTTGTTATGGCTGCAGAAGTATGGGGCGATCTGCTGCCGGCGACTGTGGTGGTGGGAGGAACCGTGGTCGTGCTGAAGGGGAATGTAGTTGTAGGAGGAACCGTGGTCGTGTTGAAGGGGGCCGTGGTCGTGGGAGGGGCCGTGGTCGTGGTGGTTCTGCTTGGGGGGGCGTCGGTGGTGAGTGCGTAGGGGATCGTGGTTGCTGTTGTGCTTGTGATCGGAACCGTGGTCGTGCTGATCGGAACCGTGGTCGTGGGAGGGGCCGTGGTCGTGGTTGTGCTCGGGAGTGCGTTGCCGGCGAGTGAGGAGGGGACTGTGGTGATGGGAGGAACCATGGTTGTGCTGGTTGTGGTTGTGGGCAGCGTGGTTGTGGTTGTGGTTGTGGGCAGCGTGGTTGTGGTTGTGGTTGTGGTCGTGGGCAGCGTGGTTGTGGTTGTGGTTGTGGGCAGCGTGGTTGTGGTTGTGGTTGTGGTCGTGGGCAGCGTGGTTGTGGTTGTGGTGGGAGGCAGTGTGGTCGTGGTGGTCGTGCTGGTTGGTGTGGTTGAACTGTCTTTCAGACAGGTACTCCACAAACCGGTCCGTTCCGCTCGTGCTTTTGCTTGGAAGCTCTGAAACTCTTTGAGGTGGGTGCTGTTTGTTGTGTTGCGTGCGACTTGTGCATGTCCTGTTTTTATGATGCGGGCGTTTACCCATGTGCCGTCTGTGAGATAAACATGGGCGCTGACCTGCTCTGTTGGGTGTGTGTTTGGTTTCGCGCGCACGAGCCGAACAATCGTTCCGTTTGGGAGGAGGGTAGAGATGAAATCGAAAGTTTCTTCTGTGTAACACTTTTTCGGTTGGTCTGGGGTGGGAATATCCACGAGCAGAAAGCGCACGGTCACAAGATCCCCAGAATTACGTATGCGGGCAGTGAAAGTACCACCGTTGAGTACTCTGATAACTTCGGCTGTGTCGCCATCTGGAATGTGAGAAGCGAATATGTTTCCGGGTAGCGCGCGCTCTCCATTCTTGAGAGAAGTGGCGTTGTTGTTTTTGGCAGAGTTGGAGGATGAGAAGGCGAGTGCGTTGATACTGAAAAGGAAAATCGCGGACACGCTCAGGAGAATGGAAATCTGTAGGGGGGAAGAGATGGTTTGCCAGCGTGTTGCTATTGCCGAGAAAAGAGCATGCTTTTTCTCGGTCGGGTGAAATTCTTGCATGTTGAATTGGTCGATCGGGGGTAGGTCCGTGTGCGTGTTGGATATTGAGGCAGCTGCGGCAGTGTGTGCAGGATTTCCTGTCCAGCTAGTGTTTTCGTGGGGTTGATTAGGGTTTGTCAGGAATTGTCTTTCTTTTGCGGTTTGTGTGGCGGAAGGCTCGGTCCAATGGGTGTTGTCAGAAGAAGGGATCTGTGGTGAGCCTCCTTCTCGGGCAATGCCCTCCCATCCGGCCTCTTCTGCTTTTTTCTGGTCGGGGATAATCGCCTCGATCGCAGGAGACGTTGCTTTGTTTGGGTCGGTTAGGGGAAGATCGTGTGGTTCAGAGTTTTGCTGCATTGAGTTGGGGGGATTCGCCTGATTTGTCACGCTGGTGTCTGGGTGCCAGCGAGTGCCATCCCACCATCTATAGGGGGCGTGTTTCTTCGGATCCGGGTACCACCCCTGTGGTGATTCTGGTGCCACCCACCACTCCTCTGTTTGCTTTTCCTGGTTTTTCTGCGGACACGAGAATGAGCTGGCAAAAGGTGTTGTGAGGGTTTGTCGTCGCAGCGACTCTATCGTGGGTTTTCCACGTGTAGCATGCCGGCTTTTCCGGTATTTCCCTGAAGGGGGAGCAATTTCCTCGGAAGGATTTCAGGACATGAAAATGGGAGCAAGGAAATCTCAACCCAATAGGGCTAGCTCAAAATGAAAAGATAGAGCTGTGGAGACTGGCCGTGTGACAGTGACAGTAGAAATCCGAGCTTCGCTGCACCGCGTGTGGGAGGCTCTTGTCGATCCTGCTCAGGTAACGCAGTGGGATGGAGCTGTTCCAGTGAAGGTCCCTGAGGGGTATCCGTGTCCAGGTCAACGCGCTCGTTGGCGTGTGCGCGTGTGGGGTGTGCCTCTGATATTACATGATGAGGTGCGCGATGTCCTTCCTTTGCGTTGTCTACGTACCCGACTGAGGTATGCCTTTACGCGTATCGAAGAAGAATACCGGCTTGAAGAAAGTTTTGCGGGGACAGTATTTCTGACGAGTGATAATTTTTTGCAGGCGTGGGGATTTTCTTTTCTTCCTGTTTTTTTGGTTTCCTGGCAGCACAAGAGGGCAACGTGCCGTGTGATGCGCGATGTCCAGAGCGCTATGACCGCCCTTGTATATCACTGCGAGAATGAACCAAGTAAAAATGAATGAGACCGATCTTGCAATGAGAATGCCTGGCCTTGTCCGTGTAAAAAGTGACAGGGGCATGTGTATTCGGGCAGTTCAAAGGCTGTGCTGATATTTCCCCTTTCTCTTTTTTATGGAGAATTTTTTACTGGTCTCCCCGGAAATCCGGGATGATTTCCAGTTCTTTTATTCCTGGCCAAGGACTGTGAGTATGTCGAGTTGGGCCGCGTGGCGCGCGGGAAATATTGCTGCTGCTGTTCCTGCTGCCGCAATAAAAAACGCGAACAGAGAGATTGTTTGAAGGGGAATACCTGTAGCGCTGAGTTCTGTCGCGGCCTTACTTATTGCCGAGCCAAGACCCATCCCCGCAAGAATGCCGAGCATTGTTCCCATCAGGGTGATGATAAGTGATTCTGCCAAGATGCTAATACGTAACTGTTTTCTGTTCATTCCGACTGCCCGCAAGAGTGCGATTTCTCTGGTGCGTTCCAGCGTGGAGAGCACCAGAGTATTTGCCACTCCGAGCAGAGAGATGAAAACGGCAAGGCCAAGCAGGGTTGAGACCAGTGCGAGTAGCTCATCTGCTTGCGCCTGCAAGTTGTCGGTGAGGGTGTCGGGAGTAAAGAGCTGGAGACTGGGGTAAGCAGCCAACGTATTTTCAATGGCGCGTACTGCAATCTCGTCGGAGAGGGCGAGAAGGAGCATGATGTCCGTTTGGTTGATGATGTGGCGTTCATAATCAACCAGAGAAAGAAGATAGTCGCCGAGAAGATCTCTGACGCCTTTCGAGCTGAAAATGGCCTCGACGCGGATTTGTTGGATTCCTGTGGTCGAGAATTCCATAGGAATCTGTTCTCCTACGGACCAGCCGCGTTTCTTCGCTTCTGCCGCAGAAATTGCTACACCTCCGTCCGCGAGGTCTGCAATTCTTCCTTTTTTGACTCTGAGGTCAAGCACGCGATCGAGACCGTTCGGCTGCACTCCTACCAGAGTTTGTGTCTCCTTTTTCAGCCGCCAATGAGTGCCTCCCGGTCTGGCGCGTAATGGTACTGCCGCGTCTACCCCCGACAAGCCGGCAAGTGTGCGCGCAATGTTGGGGTTCATCGTGCTGGTGAGACGTTCGTCGGACACGACGTAGTTTGCGGTTATTGCCTGTGTGAGCGTTTCGGCAATTGTGTTTTTTATTGACTGCAGCAGCACGCTCACCGTTGTGACAAGGGCAAGCGCGATCATCAGCGCGATTATTGTGCTGGCAGTCCGGTGTGGAGCGCGTAGGACGTTCGCTCTGGCAATTTCTCCGTTTATGCGGAAAATTCTTGCAATGGGTGCTCCTACGAAGCGGGCGAGAGGCGGTGCGAAACGAGGACTGAGGAGGATAAGCGCGAGAAAGATGCAGCCGGCTCCCACCAAGACCATGATGATTTTTTCTGTGCTTTCTCCTGTGCGACTGAGCAACCCCCAAAGAAGAAAGCCACTTCCTCCTGCGCCGAACAGCAAACCGCTGCGGTTGCGCGTGCGAAACGATGTTGTTGTGGTGTTGGTTGTGGCGCGTAATGCATGGAGCGGAGGGACCTTGGCGCCTTTTCGGGCAGGAGCGAGAACTGATATCAGCGTGACCAAAATCCCAGTGCAACAGCTTATTGCAAGAGAAGCCGGACGGATCACAAGAGGGCCTTTGGGAAGAGAGACCCCGAAAAGGCTGAAGAGTTTTTGCAGGCTGATGGCCACAAAAATGCCGAAGAAGATCCCGGCTACTGAGGACAAGAGGGCGACGGTGCCGCTTTCGAGCAGGACAGATGAGAGGATCTGGCGTGGGGTGGCACCAAGAGTACGCAAGAGGGCCAGCTCGCGAGAGCGTTGCGCAATCATGATGGAAAAAGTGTTGTGGATCATGAAAGCCCCGACAAACAAGGCAATACCCGCAAAAGCCAGAAGGCTCGTGGTGAACACACGGAGCTGTTCATGGAGACGGGCTTGCTGTCGGGATATCTCTTCTGCACCGGTGATGATTTCGAGTTCTGCGGGAAGAGAACGACGAAGCTGCCGCGCGAGCTGCGCTTGCGAAATGCTGTTTTCTGCTGCCACGCGGATCAGGTTGACCTGGCCAGGTTTGCCGAGAAGTTTTTGTGTTGTCCTGAGATGAAAAGAGACCAGGCTGTTTTCTGCGAGTTCCGCTTCTTCGCCAAGATCGATCACTCCTACGAGCTCGAAGGGAACTGGCTTTTCATCGATGAGAAGCTCCACCGTGTCGCCCGGTGTGAAGCCCTGTTCGTGTGCGGTTTTCCTGTCGAGTACGAACTCTCTTCCCGCCTGTGGCGCTCTTCCCTTACCCAGGACAAAAGGCCGTAACTCGTCCGCGGCGGGCCATGAGACGACCGGGAAAAAGGGCCAGGGTGACTCGTTTATTACGTTTCCCTGCGCGTCGAGTATTTTGCTGACCCCGAAAACAACCCCTTCAGCGCTGGCAACGCCGGTAATTTCTTGCACTTGTGTCACGAGGTCTTCGGAGAGGAGGGCTCGTGAACTTGCACTGTTTTCCGGGTCGAGGCTCGGGGCCTGCACAATGACGTCGATTTCTTCGTTCTTCTCTTCGAGCAGACCATCGATGATTTTTTCGACAGTTTCCGTCAAAACGAAGGTACCCATCATCAATCCGACGCTCAGCATGATCGCGAGACCAGTCAGGACGAACCGGACAGAGCGAGCACGGATGCTTTTCAGGGTGATGTACAACATAAAAGGCCGGTGAGGTAGTGAACGTGGTCGGGAGAGGGATCTTCGTGGGCTCGAGTGGGAATCTTCCCCATAGAGTGT
>Ga0209344_10000886_pt1 | contig 44778 bp, 37 predicted proteins | sample Cruoilmetagenom6_FD_187293 | JGI IMG/M metagenome (GOLD analysis project Ga0209344, IMG submission 187293) | Oil polluted marine microbial communities from Coal Oil Point, Santa Barbara, California, USA - Santa Barbara Oil Seep Sample 6 (SPAdes)... | ecosystem: Environmental > Aquatic > Marine... | reverse complement strand
TTTTTATGGCAGGAAGGTCATACGGCCCATGCAACCGAAAAAGAGGCCATTGCCGAAGCGGAGCTGATGATGAACATATATGCGGAATTTGTGGAAGAGTACATGGCGGTACCGGTTATAAAAGGAACCAAAACGGCCAGTGAGCGTTTTGCCGGGGCATTGGAGACCTATTGTATAGAGGCCTTAATGCAGGATGGTAAGGCCTTGCAGGCTGGTACTTCGCATTTTTTGGGACAAAATTTCGCAAAAGCTTTTGATGTGAAATTTGCGACCAAGGAAGGGGTGCAGGAGTATGTATGGGCAACCTCCTGGGGGGTTTCCACACGCTTGATGGGGGCATTGATCATGACCCATAGCGATGATAATGGATTGGTGCTGCCACCTAAATTAGCTCCCATACAAGTAGTAATTGTGCCTATATATAAAGGAGAGGATCAATTGGATGCTATTTCCGAAAGAGTGGCTCCTTTGGTAAAGGAATTGAGATCCAAAGGAATCTCTGTAAAATATGACAACCGAGATACCCATAAACCGGGATTTAAGTTCAATGAGTACGAATTGAAAGGGGTGCCCGTTCGGTTGGCGATTGGGCAGAGGGATATGGATAATGGTACTTATGAAGTGGCGCGAAGGGATACTTTTGAAAAGGAAACCGTTAAGGGCGATGAGGTAGTGGCTAAAATTGAGTTTTTGATGGAAGATATTCAGACAAATATCCATAATAAGGCCTTGGAGCATAGAAAATCACACATCACCGAGGTAAATTCCTATGAAGAATTTAAGGAAGTTTTGGAAAGTAAGGGGGGATTTTTGTCGGCACATTGGGATGGGACCCCGGAAACGGAAGAATTGGTGAAAGAGGAAACAAAAGCTACTATTCGCTGTATTCCCATAGATGCCAAGGAGGAAGCTGGAGTCTGCATGGTTACGGGAAAACCTTCCTCCAAAAGAGTGCTTTTTGCCAAGGCGTATTAAAAGATTTTAAAAAAAATTATTTAGGTCTTGCGATAGTAAAAAATAATTGTATTTTTGCATCCGCAATTATGCGATTTGATGGTCCGTTCGTCTAGGGGTTAGGACGCCAGGTTTTCATCCTGGTAACAGGGGTTCGATTCCCCTACGGACTACTAAGGTTGTTTTGAAATTTTGGGGTACTGATGTCAATTGATAAATTGTGTCCGTACTTGAAACCAAAAATGGTCCGTTCGTCTAGGGGTTAGGACGCCAGGTTTTCATCCTGGTAACAGGGGTTCGATTCCCCTACGGACTACACATTGTATTTAGGGGTGTAACCCAATAAAAAAAATTAATTAAATAGAAAATGGCAAATCATAAGTCAGCATTAAAGAGGATTAGAAGGAACGAAGCGGTAAGATTACGTAATAGGTACCAGCACAAAACAACCCGTAACGCTATCAGAAGATTGCGTACCGAGGAGGATAAGAAAGCTGCTGAAACCTTGTTGCCAAGTGTTGTAAGTATGATCGATAGATTGGCCAAGCGCAATATTATCCATTCCAACAAAGCTGCAAACTTAAAGAGCAAGTTGACGAAACAAGTAGCTGCCCTATAGGTTTTATAATATATTATAAGGAACGCCCTTCGTAAGAATGGGCGTTTTTTTGTTTTTATTATCCACCGTATTTCCGTGTTGTCAAAAGTGTTCTGGGATCAAGTACAATTTCTGGGTATTTGGATATTTATGCAAATAATTGAGTTAACCTAAACAGGAAGAATTCTGTATTTCTAACGCCTCTGAATTGCGCCCTGAATGCCTTGATTTTGGATCATGACCAATTGTTGTGTTTATCAAAAAAATACGATTAATTTGATCAGTCGTGTTTTATTGCTCAATAGTTTTAATTAATAGGAGTAATTTAGTAAAACCAATGATTAAATTATTCTTTCATTTTACTCAAGTGGTTTTTATTGTTTTATAATGGTTTTCGTGAATCTTCGATTTCTTTGCTTGTCCAATGAAACCGACGCAGGAGGTTCACGAATACATAATTAGGAAAATAACCAGCCATGAGCTAAACAAACCTGCCTTCCGGCAGGCAGGAGAAAAGACCCTTCTTCGCTAGGTGGTCCCTAAAATCTCTGGATTATAAGGACCGATGCCATAGCCTAAATTATTTCCAAGGCTTCAATAATTCTTAACGGCCATGCCATCTCCACGACGGAAGAAGAACGACCAAACCATAGACCTTGAGGGCAATGCCCAAAGGTTTTTAATAACGGAAATGACTTATCCCCACATGAAGGTTGACGCAACGTAAGGACCGGCCTATTTTCAATTTCGTCTTAAATCAAGTGGTTTTCACATTGGAAGGTGGAAGGCGTCCATAGAGCATTTCACCCAAGTGAAAGCGGCCTGGACGCCGGGGCCGTGGAAAGTGCGTAGATTTAAAGAAATTTAAAATCAGCTTGGCCATGGCTACAGCTGGCTCCTCCTAACCACAAGGTACCCCGTACCTTGGTTATTCGGCCCTGGTCGTTTTTTGGGCGATGCAAAAAATGAACAGGACACAAACTTGAAATGGTAAATTATATTTTTTTGTAATTCACACACGACTTTTGGGATTGATCCGTGTTCTGAATAGGAAAAATTAAAGAGGCATCGTTTTGGGTTAAGATATTTAAGGAAATTATCAAGATATCATAAGGTTGAAGATATGCTTCTAAAAACCGTAGGTAATCCAATCAAATCATATTATATTCGGATTTCATTTTTTTTTAACCCAAATAAATTGAAATAGAAAACATGGGAAAACTACGCTTTGTACAAAAACTGGGGTTTGTTTTATTTGTAATTCTTATAGGTTGTAAGTCGCAACAGGAAAATGTGCCCCATACCCACACCCACGTATCTGATCATTCCCATAGCCACTATCCGGAACAAGATTCCATTATGGCCCATAAATTAATGTTTCCTTCCCAAGTACCGGACAGGGTAATTGCCAATTTAACGGCAGATCCGGCACATAGTATGGCTGTGAATTGGAGAACGGATCAACAAGTGGAAACCGGATACGTAGAAATTGCCTTGGCTACCGATGGACCGGAGTTTTTGCTGAAGGATGTAAGAAGGGTGGAGGCGAAAAGTGAAATTTTTCAAAATCAGAATAGAAAGGAGCCTCTTGTAAAGGCGGTATACCATTCTGTGGTAGTAAACGATCTGCAGCCAAAAACCACCTATGTCTATAGGGTGGGCAATGGAAAGGAAGGCAATGATGGTTGGAGTGAATGGTTTCAATATACGACGGCCAGTGCTACTTCTGGAGACCCTTTTAGCTTTATATATTTTGGGGATGCACAAAACAATGTAAAATCGCTTTGGTCCAGGGTAATACGTAATTCTTACCGAAAATTTCCAGCAGTGAATTTTATGTTGCACGCTGGAGATCTAATAAATGACAGGGATGCCAATCTGGAATGGGGCGAATGGTTTTATGCAGGTAGCTTTATTCATGCTACGGTGCCAAGTGTTATGACGCCTGGTAATCATGAGTACAGGGATGGAGTATTGACCCCTTTATGGAAACCACAATTCACTTTGCCAGAAAATGGACCAATTGAGGAATTAAAAGAAACCTGTTTTGCAATTGATTATCAAGACATGAAATTGATTTCTATCGATAGCGAAGGTTATGATGAAAGTTTGGAAGCCCGTTCGGCACAGATAAAATGGCTAGATTCCGTATTGCAATCAAATACTAAAAAATGGATAACCATTTTTACGCATTATCCTGTTTATTCTACCAAAGAAGGGCGAGACAATTGGGAGCTGAGGGAAGGTATAAAACCTTTGATAGATAAATATGGGGTAGATTTAGTGCTTCAAGGGCATGATCATACATACGCAAGAGGCTATCCTGACAACGAAGGTAAGGGCTTGACACTTCTGGACGATGCCGGTACTGTTTATGCAGTTTCTATAAGTGGCCCTAAAATGTATGAATCCGCGGACCAGGATTGGATGGTGCGAAGAGGGGAATACACCCAATTGTTTCAAATAATTACCGTTACCAAAGATACCATTAAATATGAGGCATACACGCCCATAGGCAACTTGTATGATGCCTTCGACCTTATTAAAAAGGACGGCAAAAAGCAGCTTGTCAATAGAGTGCCGGATAGTCCCATCCGATTAAAAAAGGACTTTGTGGGGGAAGATAAATAGAAAATTCTGTTTTCGTTGATATTCAATTGGGTGGCAATAAATGGTCTTTTTATTGATGTTGACCATAATTTAATGGTCAATTAATTTTATCGCTGTCTACGATAATCTGTCGGAGTAACACCTTTAATTTCTTTAAATTTCCTGTTGAAGTTGGCTATGGTTCTAAATCCGCATTGTTCCGATATCAGGGATATTGAAAGGTCAGGATTGCTATTGATGAGTTTACAGGCATTTTCAATTCGTATTTCAATCAAAAATTGAAAGAATGTTTTGTTGGTCCGTTTTTTAAAATACCTACAAAAGGAATTCTTGTTCATGTGGGCCCTGTCCGCAATTTCTTCCAAAGTAATGGGCTCGTAAAATTTTTCCATGGCATATTCAAATACATTGTTCATGCGTTTTCCCTCGTTGTCCGAATATTTTTTTTTGTAGACAAAGGAAGATAAGGGTGTAGTTTCTGCTGTACTGATCAAACTTATTATCTTAAAAAGTGTAGCTACCCTTTCTATCTTATTTTGATGCCTTAGTTTATTAAATTGATTTGTGATTTTATGTTTTTTGCTAAGCACCTTTAATCCATATTCCGAGTCTTTAAAGAATGCTTTGGTTTCAGCCATATCCGTTAACTCAAAAAAATGCTTTCCAAAGGCGTCCTTTTTAAAAAATAGGGAGCACATGATAGATTCGTCACTTTTGTGGGAATCACTTTTAAAGACATGGGGAATATATCCTCCAATTACCAATATGTCGTTTTCCTTGTATTCGTTTATGGTGTCTGCAACAATAAAAGATCCTGACCCTTTAACGATGAGGCTTATTTGTATTTCCTGATGTTGGTGAAGTTGGCCATAAAAAACCCTTTCCCGATCTTCCTGGTAGATGAGCGCTTCGTTTTTAGGCTTGGGTATTTTAAAGGGTAGTACTTTCAATACTTATTTTGTGCAAAAATTATTTAAAAATACAATATTATACGGTATTTGGGGTAATATAGTTTAATAATTGGCACTTCTGAAAATATTTTGAGTGGACCAGTTTTTGTGTAAAAGAACCACGCCTTAAGAGACGTGGTTTCTTGCTTGTAGTGACCTCGACAGGAGTACCTGCGGTTTTCCTTTGTGCCCCGTTTTGCAAATAAGAAACCCCGCAGCTAACGCTGCTGGTCCTATGTTTACTTCAAAACCTCAAACTGCGTTTGGCTTTTTCCGTAAAAAAAGAACCACGCCTTAAGAGACGTGGTTTCTTGCTTGTAGTGACCTCGACAGGAGTACCTGCGGTTTTCCTTTGTGCCCCGTTTTGCAAATAAGAAACCCCGCAGCTAACGCTGCTGGTCCTATGTTTACTTCAAAACCTCAAACTGTGTTTGGCTTTTTCCGTAAAAAAAGAACCACGCCTTAAGAGACGTGGTTTCTTGCTTGTTGTGACCTCGACAGGATTCAAACCTGTAACCTTCTGAGCCGTAATCAGATGCGCTATTCAGTTGCGCCACGAGGCCATTATAAAAGTTCATTTTTCCCGTTTAACGGGCTGCAAATATATTTCTTTTTAAATTTACCACAAAATTACAGCAACCAAAATAAATGGATTTAAAGAAATATGTTCGGGATATCCCGGATTTCCCGGAAAAAGGAATCTCCTTTAAGGATATTACGCCCTTATTGCAGGACGCTAAGGCCTTGGCGAGCGCAGCCGATGCCCTGTTTGAATTGATCAAAAATAAAAAGGTGGATAAAGTGGTGGGCATGGAGAGTCGTGGATTTTTCTTTGCACCCTTATTGGCGACCCGTCTCAAAGCAGGTTTTGTTCCAGTGAGAAAACGTGGGAAACTACCGCATCAAATAATTAGTGAGCCCTATGCATTGGAATATGGAACGGATGTATTGGAAATTCACGTAGATAGTATAGTGAAGGGTGAGAAAGTTCTTGTTCACGATGATGTCCTGGCTACTGGAGGTACAGCGAAAGCTGTTTGTAAACTGGTAGAAAAGTTGGGAGGGGAAGTAGTGCAGTGCAACTTTTTACTGGAACTAAAATTTTTAAAGGGGAGGGACAGGTTATCCGGTTATCCTGTTGAGTCCCTTATACAGTATTAACCCAGGGCATTGGTGGTTACTAAGTAGCGCCAACCTATAATTGCCATTTGAATTTTTGTGGCCTTGGAAAGGTCCAGCTGTTTTTTTGAGTAGGATGGTAGAACCAACTTGTTCATTTTTGCCAAAAGTTTAAAGAAAGCCTTTTTCATCCCTTACAATTGTTTTTGGATTGGATCCCAAAGTTAGTCGCCAATGCTAAAATTGTTACAAATATAGGAACTTAGTAGGAATAAGGATGCTTGGTTGTAATCTGATGATTAAAATGTACGGTGAAATGTGGTGCTTCCCCTATAAAGTGTGTTGTAGGCCATAAGATGTTCCTCAAATATTGTGGGTTTTAGAATAAAACGTATTTTTGCGCAAAATTTTAGAGTAATGAGCACAAATAGAACTTTTACCATGATTAAGCCCGATGCCGTAGAGAATGGACATATCGGTGGAATTTTGGACAAAATAACTTCGGCCGGATTCAAGATCGTGGCAATGAAATATACGCAATTGAGCAGAAGGGATGCACAAGCGTTTTACGCAATACATAAGGAACGTCCCTTTTTCGGGGAATTGGTAGAGTTTATGACCAGAGGGCCTATTGTATCGGCTATTCTGGAAAAGGATAATGCCGTTGAAGATTTTCGCGCCTTGATCGGGGCAACAAACCCGGCCGATGCGGCAGAAGGAACTATCCGTAAATTGTTTGCTACCTCCATAGCAGAAAATGCGGTTCACGGTTCCGATAGTGATGAAAATGCAGCAATAGAAAGTGCTTTTCATTTTGCTGGCAGGGAAATATTCTAGGACTATATAGTTTATAGAATTAAAAACCACGCCTTGGGCGTGGTTTTTTTAATTAGGTTGTTTTGTAGGTTTATCTAAGAACAATTTTGGTGATAAGTTCCTTTCCCAATTCTTCGTTCAATAGCTTGATAATTTTGGACTTGCCCAAGCTTAGTTCCTCTCTAAGTACGGATGATGAAAGTGATACAAAAAGGGTGTCGTTCCGTAATTCAATGGCGGTGGTATAGTTGTTGACGCCGTTGCCCATTAGATTTGTCCAGGCTTCCCTTGCGTTAACCCGGTCCATTCCTTTTTGCAGCCTGTTTTCGGAAATAAATTCCTGTAAGGCTTCCCCTAATCGAAGGTTGTCATTTTTTCTTTTGGCCATTATTATTCGAGATTAATGGGTTCAAATTTTTTGTAGTGGTATTTAATATTTTCCTCACCTATAACGGTAAAGGCATTTTCCGAGAGACTTACAATTTTTTCATGCCACTCGCTTAGTTCTGTTTTGTAATTTAAGGTGAAAACTCCTTCGTTTTCGTAAATGGTAAACATTTCGGCATCATTCGAAGTATCATAGGTGCCGTTAAAATTTGGCTGTACCTTTTTCCTGAACCCCGCTTGATCCTTCACTTCTATATAATCTATACTGGTATTTACGGGATATTCCTTCTTGGAGCCATCGGGAAAAGTAACTTTTTCAATTTCCCAGTAGCCGTTCAAATAGGGCAAATCCAATTTATCCACTTTATTTTGACAGCCAACCAGGGCTGCTAAGGCAACTATAATATAAGCATATCGCATATTACAACTTAAATATTTTATAGGATTGATGTATTTTTTTAACAACTTCTTCCGTTCTATCGGCATGGGTGTCACTGAGAAATATTTGTCCAAAATTTTCTTCATCCACCAAATTGATGATATGTGCCACCCGATTTTCATCCAATTTGTCAAAAATATCATCTAAAAGTAACAAGGGGGTTGTTCCGGCCTGTTTTTTTATAAAGTAAAATTGGGCCAACTTTAAGGCTATCAGGAACGATTTCTGTTGTCCCTGGCTACCAAATTTTTTAATGGGGTGACCGTCTATTTCAAAGTTAAGGTCATCTTTATGCGTACCTACACTTGTATATTGGAGCGCTTTATCCTTTTCTAGATTCCGATCCAATAAAGTTAAGAGATCATTGTCCAATAATTTACTGTCATATGTTAAATTTACGGGCTCTTTACCTCCCGAAATAGCAAGATACTGTTCCTTGAATATGGGAATGAATTCTTCCAGGAATTGGGCCCTTTTTTGGAATATGGTACTTCCGTAGTCCTGAAGTTGTTCATTATATATGGTCAAGGTAGTTTTGTCAAATGTCTGGTTAACGGCAAAATATTTTAGAAGGGAATTTCTTTGACTAAGGGTTTTGTTGTATTTGATAAGGTTTTGCAGGTATTCCTTATCGGATTGGGAAATTACACCATCCATAAACTTTCTTCTGGTTTCACTGCCTTCAATGATCAGGTCGCGGTCTGCTGGTGAAATAATGACCAAAGGTAGAAAGCCTATATGGTCCGAGAATTTATCGTAGGCCTTACCATTGCGTTTGATGATTTTTTTCATCCCCTTTTTTAGGCTACAGAGTATCCTTTCCTCCCGGTCATTTTTTTGAAACTCACCATCTATTACGAAAAAATCCTCTTCGTGCTTTATATTTTGGGTAGCAACAGGGTTAAAGTAACTTTTTCCAAAGGAAAGATGGTAAATGGCGTCCAAAACATTGGTTTTGCCTACCCCATTATGGCCCACAAAACAATTTATTTTGGCATCGAATTCAAAATTTTCGGAAGCAAAGTTCTTGTAATTAATAAGTGATAATTTCTTTAGAAACATTCTGGCTTGTAAAATATTTGTTTTTAATCCTCCCTGAAACTATAAAATATCCAAAAATAACGAATAAATACCCGTTCGGTTTTGGATAAAAACTTTATTTTTGCGCGATTAATAAGATACAAAAATGGCAACATACAAGAAAAGAGGTTTTAAACCAAAAAACAAAGAAGAGGAAATTTTGTTGGATGAGCAGGAAAGCACAACAGCTGAGGTATTTAGTTCTTTGGATGAAGGAGCTTCCAAATCTGAGGAATGGGTTTCCAGAAATCAAAATTATATTCTTGGTGTAATTGGGGTAATTGCCGTTGCCGTTTTAGGTTATATGGCGTATTTTCAGTTTGTGGAAAAGCCAAAGGAAGCAAGTGCTGCGAATGAAATGCTATACCCCCAACAATATTTTGACCAAGCATTATCGGCTACAACCGAAAAGGATTCTTTATTTACCCTTGCCTTGAACGGGGCAGAAGGTAAATATGGGTTTTTGGATATCATTGAAGAGTACAATGGCACTCCTGCAGCCAATTTGGCCAAATATTCTGCTGGGATGGCATTTTTGAATATGCAGAAGTACGATGAGGCCATCAAGTATTTGGAAGGATTCTCCTCTGACGATTTAATTTTGGGAGCCTTGGCCAAAGGTGGATTGGGAGATGCTTTCTTACAGTTAAATCAACCCAAGGATGCTTTGGGGTACTACGAACAAGCTGTTTCCCATAGTGACAATGACTTTACAACGCCTAAATTCCTATACAAAGCGGGTGTTACAGCCTTGGAATTAAAGGAAAATACAAAGGCGCTTAAATATTTCCAGAGAATTAAGGATGATTATCCCAGCTCTGATGAAGCTAGGACTATAGATGCGTTTATAGGTAAGGCAAAAATTAATTAGGATGGCTACGGCTAATAAAAATTTATCGGCTTACGATAAAACAACAATCCCAAGCGCGAAGGATCTTCGGTTTGGGATTGTTGTTTCAGAGTGGAATGACGTAATTACGGAAGGACTTTATGAGGGGGCTATGGAGGCGCTTTTGGATTGCGGTGCCTTATCGGAAAACATTGCTCGTTGGAACGTACCAGGAAGTTTTGAGCTTCCTTTTGGCGCCAAAAAAATGTTGGAATCCATGGAATTGGACGCCGTAATTGCTATTGGAAGTGTAATTCAGGGGGAGACCAAGCATTTCGATTTTGTCTGTAGTGCTACTGCACAAGGGATTATGGATTTAAACGTAAGGACCCAAGTACCGGTTATTTTTTGCGTCCTAACGGACAACAATATGCAGCAGGCCATAGATCGTAGCGGTGGCAAACACGGCAATAAAGGTGCCGAGGCTGCTATAGCGGCCATAAAAATGGCAAGCCTAGGCTAATTCATATTATTTTCTTTGTTGAGTCTATTGGTCTTGATGAAAAATAGGCGTCTTTCCCTTAATTGTTAACATTTTTTGGCAAGGGATTTAAGGCATGTTTTTTGTTTTTGAGTAACTTTGAAACAATAAGGATTATGGGAAAGTTTTCAAAATTACGCAAAAACAAAAAGTTCAATTATACACCTCGCTACTACGATGACAAAGGTGAGGGGAATCCGTATAAAATAGAACATAAACTGGACAAATTTAGACCTACTATGGATGGCCGTAGCGGGCTTAAAGGTAAGTTTGGTAGGGCTATGGACGATTTAAAACGATCCGGAAGCCAAAATCAAAAATTTAGAACCCTTATAATAATCGCTGTCCTGATTCTTATTTTTCTTTACATCATAGATTTCGATCTATCTATCTTTATAACTCGATAATGGCAGATATTATTAAGCTTTTGCCAGACCATGTTGCCAATCAAATTGCTGCAGGGGAAGTTGTTCAACGTCCGGCCTCCGTAGTAAAGGAGCTTATGGAAAATGCAATAGATGCAGGAGCCTCTACCATAAAACTGGTGGTGAAGGACGGGGGAAAAACACTTATTCAGGTAATAGATGATGGTGTTGGAATGAGCGTAACCGATGCCCGACTAAGTTTTGAGCGTCATGCTACATCCAAGATTCAAAAAGCGGAAGATCTTTTTCAGTTGAACACCAAGGGTTTTAGAGGGGAAGCCTTGGCCTCCATTGCCGCTATTGCCCATGTGGAAATGCAAACAAGGACAGCAGAGGATGAAGTGGCAACGCACATAAAGATAGAGGGGAGCAAGATTATCTCCCAAGAGGTAACCGTGGCACCGAAGGGGACATCCATGATGGTGAAGAATTTGTTTTTTAATATTCCGGCCAGACGGAATTTCCTTAAATCCAACAATGTGGAACTGCGTCATATTTTGGATGAATTTCACAGGGTGGCCTTGGCCCATTCAACTATCAATTTTCATTTTTACAACAACGGTAGTGAATTGTTCAATTTGCCCATATCCAACAGTAGACAGCGTATTGTGAACATTTTTGGGGCCAAGACCAATGAAAAGTTGGTGCCTGTAAATGAAGACACACAAGTGGTTCAAATAAGTGGATATATAAGTAAGCCCGAATTTGCAAAAAAGAGTAGGGGAGAGCAGTTTTTCTTTGTAAATAATAGGTTTATAAAAAGCCCATACCTGCATCACGCTATTTTGGGAGCTTTTGATGGACTCATAAAAAAGGAGAACCATCCTGGTTATTTCCTGTATTTAACCGTGGATCCGGGCTCCATCGATATCAATATCCATCCTACGAAAACGGAAATTAAGTTTGATGACGAGCATACACTTTATGCTATTTTAAGGTCCACCGTGAAGCATAGTTTGGGACAATTCAACGTAATCCCGTCCTTGGATTTTGAGCAGGACCAGAATCTGGAAACGCCATATAACTACAAGGATAAATCGGTAGAATTACCTAGAATCAATGTGGATTCCAGTTTTAATCCTTTTAAGGAGGGTTCGGAAAACGGAACTGCACAGAGACCCAATTATCAAAAACAGAATACCAAAAGCTGGGATGGTTTATATGTTGGATTGGAATCCAATATAGGGAAGAATTCTGGGTTTAGTAGTGTGAGCTTCGAATCCGACACCATTACAGGTTCTATTTTTGATAATAAAAAGGAGACCATTGACACAGGTACGACCACTTTTCAATTAAGAAGAAAATACATTGTAACCACCATAAAATCAGGGATGGTGGTCATAGACCAAAGTAGGGCCCATCAAAGGGTGCTCTATGAAAAATTTTTAAAGAACATAACCATCAAAGAGGCGGTTAGTCAACAACTGTTATTTCCCTTATCTTTGACATTTTCCAAATCCGATTGCGCTATTATTGAGGAAATTCAAGATAGCTTAACAACGGTTGGTTTTGTTTTTGACAGCATTGGTGAGGAAGAGGTTACGGTCACAGGGGTTCCTTTGTCCGTCCCAGAGAGTGAGGTAGGGATAATTCTAGATCAGTTGATTTCGGACTATCAACAAGATTTTGTGGTTGATGGCTTTTCACAGACCGATATACTGGCAAAAACCTTGGCCAAATCATTATCGGTAAAAACTGGAGAGATATTGGACGGCGATTCCCAGTTGGCCCTGGTAAACGATTTATTTGCCTGTAAGGAATCTGGGGTAAGTCCTTTTAATAAGCCAATATACGTTACCATCACTGAGGACGATATTGATAAAAAATTTATATAAATGGGTAGGATTACGGACGCAGTAAAGCATTTGATAATTATAAATGTGTTGTTTTTTGTGGCAACTCAATTATACGGGGATCAAATGTACCAATGGTTTTCCCTTTGGTTTCCTAAAAATGGGAATTTTGAGTTTTGGCAGGTAATATCGCACATGTTTATGCATGGTGGGTTTATGCATATTTTGTTCAATATGTACGCCTTATGGGCCTTTGGTTCTCCATTGGAGCGTATGTGGGGGAGGAATAAATTTTTCTTTTTTTATTTTTCGGCAGGAATTGGCGCAGCCTTGATACATACAGGAGTTAATTACTATTATTTTAATCAAGGGATGGAGGCGTTGATAAGCGCCGGTATTCCCAAGGAACAGATAATGGAAATCATTACTGGTGGCCAATACAGTCCCAGTTGGTATGACGTGGCCTCCAAGAGTACCATAGATAATTTTTTAGGTGCCTTTAATACCCCCGCGGTTGGAGCATCCGGTGCCATCTACGGTGTTTTGGTGGCCTTTGGAATGTCCTACCCCAATAGTGAACTTTTTTTAATGTTTATACCAGTGCCGGTAAAGGCCAAATATTTTATCCCTGTATTAATTGGGCTTGACTTGTTTTCTGGGGTAACGGGGTATTCAATTTTTGGAAATGGAATAGCGCATTTTGCACATGTGGGCGGGGCGTTGTTCGGGTTCATTATGATGTGGTATTGGAAAAAGAATCAGTTTAACAACAATCGCTGGGACAGATAATGGGCAATCAGAACATTAGGTATTATTACAACAGGTTAAATATTGCAGAAAGACTTATAGTCATAAATGTGGCGGTATTTATCCTGAGTGGATTGCTAAAGATATTGTTCGGTTTCTCCGGGGACAGCATTATTGGTTGGTTTGAGCTTCCCAAGGATTTTTTTCATTTTCTTACCCAGCCATGGTCCATTGTTACCTATTCGTTTTTTCATTCCGGATTGGGCCATATTTTTTGGAACATGTTAATGCTCTATTTTGCAGGTAGGATTTTTTTGAACCTTTTCGACAATCGGAGGTTTCTCAATGTGTATTTTTTAGGGGTAATCCTTGGCGGATTGATATTCTTATTGAGTTATAATATATTCCCCGCCCTATTGGGTATAAATACCTCCTTGATTGGTGCTTCTGCCGGGGTCACAGCTGTACTGATATTTGTATGCTCCTATTTGCCAAATCAGGAGGTACGCGTTATTTTTTTCAATGTTAAACTTTGGCATATTGGGGTCTTTGTAGTATTGTTGGATCTTATTCAAATTTCAATGGGAGGCAATGTAGGTGGCCGATTGGCTCATTTGGGAGGTGCCGCTTTGGGGTATTTTTATGCACGACAGCTTATTGGAGGCAACGATATAGGTAGCGGATTTGCCAAGTTTTTGGATGTCATTACCAATCTATTTAAAAGCAGTGAAAAAAAAGCTCCCTTAAAAACGGTTTATCGCAAAGATAACCGTGGTGGTGCCAAAACGGACAATTATGATAAAGAAAGTAGGCAACGTAAAATAGATGCTATTTTGGATAAGATTAGCAAGTCCGGTTACGAAAGTCTTTCCAAGGCGGAAAAGGATTTTTTATTTAAGGCAGGAAAAGAATAAATTGTGAAGAACCTTAATTTTATTGATAAATTCCTGTTCTTCATAAATGCAATTTTTGCACTTCTGTTGTTTATTTCCTGTTTTGTACCGCAAATCTCGGTGACACATTTTGCTTATTTTTCAATTCTGAGCCTCACAGTGCCCCTTTTGGTACTTTTTAATTTGCTTTTTGTGGCGTATTGGCTGTTTAAAAGAAAGCGCCAATTATGGTTGTCCACGGTTGTTTTGATTATGGGCTATTTCTTATTGGGAAACTTTTTCAGGTTTAAATTGGCCGAAGAGGAGGTCAAGGAAATGGATCTCAGTATTATGAGTTATAACGTAAGGGCTTTCAATAGATACGATTTACTGAATGATCCGTCGGCAGAAGGACGTATAATGGAGTTTATTTCCTCTGAAAATCCAGATATTTTATGTATTCAGGAATTTAGCCGTATCAAGGATAGTCAGCTTAAGAAGATGTATCCCTTTAATTATTTTACTAGATATAAATCTAGCGAAAAGAGGTCCACTCAAGCAATTTATTCGAAATATCCCATAATCAATAGTGGATCTTTGGACTTCCCTGATAGTGGAAATAATGCCATATTTGCGGATATCGTTGTGACTAAGGATACCTTTAGGTTGTACAACCTTCATTTGGAGTCACATAAGATCATCCCCAGTGTTAGTCGATTGTCAAATGAGCCCAAGGGGAGGTTGTTGAAAAGGTTAAGTAAATCTTTTGCCAAACAGGGAGAGCAGGCGCATTTGGTTCAGAAACACATAGAGGCCACGCCCTTCAGGAAAATTGTATGTGGCGATTTTAACAATACCCAGTTTTCCAATGTCTATAAGGTGATCACAGGGGATATGAACGATTCCTTTATGGAACAGGGAACTGGATATGGCAGGACCTTTAATTTTAGGTATTACCCGCTTAGAATAGACTTTATCCTGGCCGATGAAGCTTTTGAGATTACGGCCCATAAAAATTTCGATATAAAACTATCGGATCATTTTCCGGTAATGGCAGCTATTAAAATAGACACTGAATAACTTGTCTCTCGGATAATATATATCCTAACTTTTCCACCTTTTCTCCTGTCTGCTATAATGGTTAGGAATTGTCCCAATCCCCCAACCAATCGTTAAAATATTTTCTTGGCAGTCTGTTCCTCCGTGGTAACCCCTGGAGGCAATTCTATTATTTTAAAATTTCTAAACTGTATTTCGGCACCTTCAGACTCCAGGCATAAGTAGCCTTTTTTGATAGACGACTTGCTTATACCATTTACAAATTTTCCATTTACGGAAAGTTTTATGGTTCCGTCCACACAAACAACTTTGTAACTGTTCCACTGGCCTTTGCCAAGTGCCCTGTTTTCAATAGATTTACTTCTAGTGCCCCTTGGGTTGTCCGGTAGGGTAATTACCCCGCCCACACCAAAAAGTTCTCCGTGTACATATGCTATGGGAGGTTTTACCCCGTCACGTATATTTTGATTTACCCAATCCAATTCCAGCATTTGCACTTCCACCCCTCCTGGTAAGCGATCCTTTTCGCCTGGTATGGCATCACTCCAAACAAACACTCCAGAATTTCCACCGGCTTCCATATGTCGCCACTCTACCAACATGATAAAGTTCTCATATTGTTTTTCAGATCGCATAACACCTATGGGGAGACCGGAACAAATAAGTAAGTCCTTTTCTTTTCGCCAAGTGTCCGGTGCTGTATTTACATTGATCCAATTGATGGGTTTTTCCTTGGCCTTTTCATTGTTGGCCAATTGTTCCAAAGTGGTTTCGGAACCAAAGCTTATCGGATGGCTCTGGGCTAAACTATATAGACTGGTTCCCAGGGAAAATAACAGGCAAAGGTGTGTAAAAGTCTTCATTTGAGTGTTTGTTTTTGTGTTGAATGTATGGATTGCCTTGATGTATCATTCTATTGTGACCTGTTGTGCGTTTGCATTTGGTTTGGAGAAATTATACAAATTTAGTTTTACCGGGAACGGCCACGGGGGGCGTGGGCCATTTTAGGTCCCAATTATATTCATCCACTTTGGGACCTAGGATTTCTTGTGAATTAAAAGCTTGTTCCCAACTAATGGTCTGGCCTGTGTAACCAACCATACGGGCCCAAATAGCCAACATGGTGCTGGTGGCCATCCATTCGCCATTGTTGATCGGATTACCGCTTCTGATGGATGCAAAAAGTTCATCGTGTTCTGTCTGGAACATATTGTTTCTTTCACCCCCATAGGTCCATTTGTTCTTTCCCGTTATTTCATATCTACGACCAATATGTACTATGGCACTGCCTTCGCTACCAAATACTTCAACACTGTTTTTGTGCGAAGTATCGCTTTGTTGTCTAGTAAAATGATACCCTTTTGCACCATTTTCGTATTCGAACTCCACGGCAAAATGATCAAAAATATTGCCGTATTTTTTGTCTACCCTAACTTGTCTCCCGCCTGTTCCGGTGGCACTTATGGGCATTTTGTCTCCCATTACCCAAGACATCATATCCAAACTATGAACGGCCTGTTCCACTACAAAATCGCCGGACAACCAATTATAATAATACCAGTTGCGCATATTGTATGCCATATCGGTCCAGTCCGGTTGCCGGTCCTTGTACCAAGCTTCCCCGCCATGACGGAAAGTGGTAACGGTCCTGATATCCCCTATGGCACCGTCCAAAACGCGACCATATATGGCCCTATTGGGGTAGTCATACCTAAAACAGAATCCGGATACCAGGGAAAGGTTCTTTTCTTTGGCTATTTTGGCTGCAGCCAGCACTTTGTGCACACCAGGTGCATCCACTGCCACTGGTTTTTCACAGAAAACATGCTTTCCGGCATTTACTGCTGCCGTAAGATGGTCTGGTCTAAATGCCGGTGGCGTTGTTAATAGCACAACGTCTACACCGGACTCAATTACCCTTAGATAGGCATCGAATCCTATAAATTTGTTTTTATCCTCTACTTTTACTTTGTTTCCAGCAACCTGTAATAGCGCAGAATGTGCCTCTTCCAGGCGATCTTCAAAAACATCGCCCATGGCATAGAGGACTGCATTGGGGTCGGCTTCCAAGGCCTGGGCAGCAGCTCCGGTTCCCCGTCCACCACAACCCACCAAACCAACCTTTAGCGGGGAGTCTTTGTATGTGTTTGTAGCTCCAAAGGAAATAGTGGGATATGTTAACGACCCCCCTATAATTGCCATGCCGGATTTCTTTATAAAATCCCTTCTTCCAGGGGTGGTGGAAATAATAGATTTACGATCTTTCATTGTATTGTTGTCAATTAGATTTAGCCTTGATAAAAGAATTTACAAAATAGCAATAATTTTCTTAAGTGCTTAAACGGACTTTTTCCGGTTTTTAATTTGGGAGTCCTATTAATGGGAGCATCAAGGACGGTAGAAGGATTAATTAACCGTAAATGGAAAAAGCAGGTGGATATGCATTGTGACGGTAAGTTTCCTGAATAGGGAAAATAGGGGGGCTATGGACATTACATTAAATAGCAGTCTACAGTATCTGCCAATATGTGTATTAAAAAGGCAATTCCGAGGACCCTGGTTTTTGCGAAAAATAGTAATAGGAAATAACTGGCAATGGCCCAATACGTATGTAAGGGATGAAAGTTGATGCTACAACGGCTCGGGTCAAAAATTGGATCTGCCCATAGATGATCCAGATCCAAAATAATTCCGGCCAATAGTATCAATGTTATTTTTAGGCGGTGTTCCTTAAAGAAGACCAGACCAATAATGATTGGAAGTATAAAATGAATGCCATAATGCAAACAAAACCTAAGCATGGGTCAGGGTTAGGTTCAAATTTTTTAGATAGGTTAAGGTATTGGTACCTTCATTGAATAAAAGGTCCAAAATACTTAAATTAGGAATAAAGTCATTTCTGTCCCCAAATACTTGTACATATGGTGGTTGTTGAAATGGCAGCTTTGTCTTGGAATTGATCAAAGCCCTGCCATCAATTTTGTCCGTAGCACCAACCTCAAAGACTTCAGTCCTGTCCAAAGGCATTTTAATTTGCAAACATTCGCATATGGTCTCGATTGTTTTTAAGTTAAAATCCATTAAGGAGGGGAAGGTATTGTGGTACAATGGAGCAATATCGTCTTCGTAGAACTCGAAGAAAGGAGAGGTCCTATAAGCGGTTTCCAAGGTTCGCCAATGTTGTCTCTGCCAAGGATAATCGTTGTCTATTTTTACATTACTGTACTTTTGCTTCCCTTTACTGTTACGCAGGTGTTTTATGGGTATAGTGAGCATGTGTATACCTAAATCTGTGCATATATAACACCTGTTGCGAAAGGTTTGCTTTTGAAAATTGTCCATTACTTCCCAGCAAATATCATTTTGAACAATAGCGGCAAAATTGGCGATATTGGGAAAATAACTTGGATGAAGTAGAAGGGACATAGTTCCTGTGATTGATCAATGTAAAAAAAACGTTTAATGTATCAATGGGATATATGATAAGCTTGTGTTGAACAAGTGGTACATTTAATTATTGCTCAATTGATTCCTTAACCATCCACTTTTTTCTTTTTCCTAAAGAAATCAAATATAAACCAGGCCGCCAATAGGATCAAGAAGTACTTAAAGTAGGAGGTAGGCTCGCCTTCTCCGTTCACAGTGGTAAAGACCCTATCCCACCTTACTTTCCAGTTACTCATGCCGTCGTTGATGCCATCAATACTCATCCATATAAAAATAGGGGTACCAACAATGTGGTCTTCAGGGACATAGCCCCAGAATCTGCTGTCTTCGGATCTATGTCTGTTATCGCCCATCATCCAATAATAATTCTGTTTAAAAGTGTAGGAATTGGCAACTTCACCATTAATGAGGATTTGGTTTCCGTTCACTTTAATGTCATTTCCTTCGTATTCCTTAATTATCTTTTCATAAATGGGAAGTACTTCCATGTTGAGGGGAACCGTTTTTCCCTCTTCAGGAATATATATTGTTTCCATATTGTCCACGGTGCCTGAATGTGCTGCATTTTGAGGAAAAATGGAAGTGTCGGGATTTCTATATGAAAATTTGTCGATTGAGCTAATCCCATCCTTACCTGTATAATTACTGGCCTCTTCCTCGGTTAAATTAAAGAGCGCCATATTCTTCATGTCTTCGGACTTTAAATAGTCCTTTACCTTTTGGTTACCTACGTTACCGGCGTAATAGGTGTAGGATGAATCGGATTTTATTAGTTCCAGATTCATGGCATTTATTACTTCGGTGGCCCGTTCCTGTTGGAGGGAGGCGTTGGGTACCCGTATAACATTTCCTGATAGGTTCTCCCTGCCCAAAAGCTCAATAGCGGCATTCGAAAATTGTCCGTCTACGGTAACCGTATGCAGGAATTCAGGTTTTGCCCTATAGGGTAAAACGGTTTTTTCTCCGTTGATATAAACATAGCCATCTTTAATGGTCAAGGAATCTCCAGGTACTCCAACACAACGCTTTACATAGTTGGATTTTTTATCGATGGGTTTGCGCACTCCCTTCTGTTTTTTAAAGAACTGGTAAACCGTATCTGCCGGCCAGCTAAAAACAACAATGTCATTGCGCTTTACTTTCTTAAATCCAGGAAGCCTTAAATATGGGAGCTGTAATTTATTCCATATCGAAGTTTTATAGGTTTCAGGATCAACATCGGCCACGTAGGATCTGGTCTTAAGTACGGGCAGGGTATCGTGAACCATTGGTGCGGCTACGGTAGTCATAGGTATCCTTGCCCCATAATGAAATTTACTTACAAAAAGGAAGTCGCCCACCAATAGGGTTTTTTCCAAGGAACTGGTAGGTATAACAAAGGGCTGGATCAAATAGGTATGGACCAAAGTAGCGGCCACAATGGCAAATACAATGGAACTGACCCATTCACCGAGTGCAGTCTTGGGATGAATGTCCCTGTTTTCAATATATACAACCTCCTCAAAATAATTCATATAATAGATGTACAGGCCTAAGGTTAATATGGCCAGCCAGGTATCCAATAAACTATTTTTTCCAAAACTTCTAAGGGTTTCCACCCAGACTACAGGAAACATCAATAAATTAATGATAGGGATAAAAAGCAAGATCACCCACCATTTTGGCCTATTGATAATCTGCATCAACACAATGGCGTTATAAACGGGGATTGCAGCTTCCCATGCTTTTCTTCCTGCCTTTACATATAATTTCCAAGTGCCTAAAAAATGTATCACCTGAATAATCAAAATAAAAATAATCCACTGAGTGCCGTTCATATTGGTAATTGTTATTTAAGGATTAACGGTTGTAAAGTATTTGCCTATCCTTAAGTCATTATAATTTGTTCTTTGTTACGTTATTTAACGAAGGTTTAACACGTCTTTCATAGTGAAAACCCCAGTTTTCCCAACGATCCACTCTGCTGCAATAACTGCCCCTAGGGCAAATCCTTCCCGGTTATGGGCGGTATGTTTAATTTCAATACCATCCACTTCGCTTTCATACGAAACGGTATGGGTTCCGGGAGTATCGGCTATACGCTTGGCGGTTATGGGAATTTCCTTGTCCCCGGCACTGTCCAATTTCCATTTGGTGTAATTGGTATTGGCTATAACGCCTTCGGCCAGAGTAATCGCAGTTCCGCTAGGGGCATCCAATTTTTGGGTATGATGGATTTCCTCCATGGAAACCTGATATTGGTCTTGGGACGCCATCAATTTGGCCAAATAGGAATTCAGCTCAAAAAATAGATTGACTCCTAGGCTAAAGTTGGAGGCATAAATGAATGCTCCATTATTTTTTTTACATAGTTCCACGGCTTTTTGGTAATCCTGAAGCCAACCGGTAGTTCCGGAAATTATGGGAACATTGTTTTCCAGACAGTTTTTAATGTTGCCATAAGCGGCGTTGGGCATACTAAAATCGATGGCAACGTCAATTTTGGCAAAATTTATTTCCGTAGCATCCAAATCAATTTTGGCTACAATATTATGGTTTCTTTTTAGGGCGATCTTTTCAATCATTTTACCCATTTTACCATATCCGAACAAGGCAATATTCATAAATTAAAACTTAATGGTTAATGCCATACCATAAACAGGTTTGGCGGTAATAGCGTCCATATCCAAATATGGTTTTAAATCCATACTAAGGTCATCATCCACGTTAAATTGTTTTAAATGTGAATCAACGTTGGCATCTATAATATTTAGGGCGTACATCCCAATGGTGACAAGAAGCCATAGATCCCGGTCTTCCTGATATCTTTCCTGGGCACTTTCCAACGCGGCTTCCGAAAAGTCAGGATCTGCCCCTGGCGCATTGGGGGTTCCCAGATCATAAAATTCATCGTCCGTAAAACCGGCCTGGCGGCGTTTAAAAGCTGTCCTAAAACGGTCATATAGGTCGTCGTTGTAAATATAGCCATATATGCCGCCACCAATTATGGCGTAGACTATAGGGGCTTTCCAATAGCGTCTGTTATATATTTGGCCAAGTCCGGGAAAAACAGCGGAGTAGAAGGCAGCCTTACTTGGAGCCAATGGATTGATGGCCTTTTTTCTGATTTTAAGTGTGTCGACCACGGTAATCCCCTCTTTTTTAAGAGAGGTTGTAATAGAATCGGATGCCTGGGTAGTGCTTTCTTTCTCTTGCGCTAGTCCAAAGCTGATGACAAGAAAATATATAGCCAGTGATACAAGATATTTACTCACCCGTGATCAATTTTTTTAACCGATTGAATTCTTCCTTGGAGTGAAAGGGGATAGTAATTTTTCCTTTACCTTTTTCTGAGGCCTTAATATCTACTTTTACCGATAAATAATCTGAGAAAGCACCAAGGTTTTTGCTGATAAAATCAGGGCTTATGGGAGCTTTCTTTGGCTCCTTTCTAGCGGTGGCCGTGACCGATGTTGCCTGGGTATTGCCTTCCTGATATTCCTTTACCGCTTTTTCTGTATCCCTTACCGATAGGTTTTCACCTACAATTTTTTCGTAAAGGGCAATTTGGTCCTGTTTTTTTTCCACATTTACCAATGCCCTTCCATGGCCCATACTAACAAAACCGTCACGTATACCGGTTTGAATAATGGGATCCAACCGTAGTAATCGCAAATAGTTGGTAATGGTAGATCGCTTTTTCCCTACCCGTTCGCTCATTTTTTCTTGGGTCAATTGAATCTCGTCGATCAATCTTTGGTAGGATAGTGCTATTTCAATGGGATCTAAATCCTGTCGTTGAATATTTTCAACCAAGGCCATTTCTAGGGACTCCTGATCGTTTGCAATACGGATATAGGCCGGTATGGTTTCCAGGCCAATTAATTTGGATGCCCTGAACCTACGCTCCCCTGAAACTAATTGATATTTGTTGAAATCGAGCTTTCTTACGGTTATTGGCTGTATTACCCCCAGTTCCTTTATGGAAGAGGCCAATTCCTGTAATGCTTCATCATTGAAATTGGAACGGGGCTGAAATGGATTCACATCTATAGAGTCCATGTCCAACTCCACAATATTGCCCACTACCTTGTCGGCGTTCTTGTCGCTTGCCGACTGAATATCGTTTTCCGGGTCTTTCAATAGGGCCGATAATCCGCGGCCCAACGCTTGTTTTTTTATCGCTTTCGCCATTATACTGTCTCCTTGTTTTTCACAACTACTTCATTTGCCAAATTTAAATAATTGGCAGCTCCTTTACTACTGGCATCATATTTAATAATGCTTTCACCATAACTGGGGGCTTCGCTCAACCTTACATTTCTTTGTATTATGGTGTCGAAGACCATTTCCGAAAAGTGCTTTTTTACCTCTTCCACTACCTGGTTGGATAGCCTTAATCTGGAATCGTACATAGTAAGCACCATTCCTTCGATATCCAATTCCGGATTGTGTATTTTTTGGACACTTTTTATGGTGTTTAATAATTTGCCCAATCCTTCCAATGCAAAATATTCACATTGTATGGGAATCATTACAGAATCGGCCGCAGTTAGGGCGTTTAATGTTAAAAGACCTAGGGAAGGTGCACAATCTATAAGAATATAATCGTACTTGTCCTTAAGATGGCGAATGGCATTTTTCATCATATATTCCCTATCGTCCTTGTCTACCAATTCTATTTCAATGGCCACAAGGTCAATATGTGCCGGGATAAGATCTACATTTGGGGAGGAGGTCTTAATGATGGTTTCTTCGGCAGTTTTGGTATGTTCCAATAGTTGGTAGGTTCCCAATTCAATACTATCTACATCCAAACCTAGTCCGGAAGTTGCATTAGCCTGGGGGTCAGCGTCTATTAATAATACCTTTTTTTCCAATACACCCAAAGAGGCGGCCAAATTTACCGAAGTAGTAGTTTTTCCTACACCACCCTTTTGATTAGCAATAGCAATTATTTTGCCCATTATCATAGTAAGTTAGGGGGTAAAAATACGATTATTTAAGTTGTTATAAAATGTAATTTGTTAACACTGGGTGAATAACTGTAGTCTTTGGAGTTAAAGTACGTTAAAGTTGTATGGTATTTGTAGTCAGTTAATTTACAGGTTTACTGTTTTTTTTGGAATCACTTATACACAATTTATTAAATGGGACACAATTATTAATAGGTACAAGCTTCAATGTAGGGAAATTGTGGCAGCAAGTACCAAATAGGAGGGGTCATTGTCCAAATATCTGCCACTTAAGCTTATTCCCTGATTTTGAACCAAGGCCGGTATACCAGTTTTAAGCCATTTCGTCCGGTATTGGACCTAAGGTATTATATGCTTAGAATTTTCAAAATTTCGATGGCCGTATCGCTTATTTTTGTTCCGGGACCAAAAATGGCAGCGGCACCTGCTTCCAATAAAAAGTCGTAATCCTGTTTAGGTATAACCCCGCCCACAATTACCATAATATCTTCGCGCCCATAGGATTTCAATTCCTGGAGTACCTGTGGTACCAGGGTCTTATGTCCACCTGCTAAGGACGAGATCCCTAGAACATGTACGTCGTTTTCCACGGCTTGTTTTGCCGCTTCCGCAGGAGTCTGGAACAAAGGGCCAATGTCCACATCAAAACCTAGATCGGCATATCCGGTTGCCACAACTTTGGCACCACGGTCGTGACCGTCCTGCCCCATTTTGGCAATCATTATCCTAGGTCTACGGCCTTCCTGCTCGGCAAAACTGTCGGCCATTTGCCTAGCTTTGTCAAAGCTGTTATCCCCTTTTATTTCTTTTGAATACACTCCGGTAAACGAATTTATAATGGCCTTATGTCTTCCAAAGGCGTTTTCCAAAGCTGTGCTGATCTCGCCCAACGTAGCTCTTGCCCTGGCTGCCTTTATTGCTAAAGCTAATAAATTTTCTTCTTCTACGGTATTTATGTTGGCTGTTTTGGCAGAATTCGGTTTCATCCTTTCCTTTGCAACTTTGGTAAGTGCCAAAAGCAATTGTTGAACTTCCAGCTCATTTCTATTTGCCCTTACCCTTTGTAATCGTGCCAATTGCTGTTTTCTGACCTCGGCATTATCCACTTCCAATATTTGCAGATTATTCTCCGTTTTTGATGGGTATTTGTTAATGCCAACAATGATATCTTTGCCACCATCTATACGGGCCTGTTTTTTTGCGGCTGCCTCTTCGATCCTCATTTTGGGGATTCCCTCGTCGATTGCCCTGGTCATTCCCCCTAATTCTTCCACTTCATTTATGAGGGCCCACGCCTTTTGAACGATCTCTTCGGTTAATTTTTCCACATAATAACTACCGGCCCAAGGGTCTACAGTTTTGGTGATTTCGGTCTCTTTTTGCAAATATAATTGGGTGTTCCTGGCAATACGTGCGGAAAAATCCGTGGGAAGGGCTATGGCTTCGTCCAAGGCATTGGTATGTAGACTCTGGGTGCCACCAAAAACCGCTGCGGCCGCCTCTATGGTTGTTCTGGTAATATTGTTGAACGGATCCTGTTCGGTAAGGCTCCATCCGCTGGTTTGACAATGGGTCCTTAGGGTAAGGGATTTCTCATTTTTTGGGTTAAACTGTTTTACCAATTTCGCCCAGAGCATTCTTCCGGCCCTCATTTTGGCGATTTCCATAAAATGATTCATCCCTATTCCCCAAAAGAAGGATAATCTTGGAGCAAAATCGTCTATTTTCAACCCCGCCTTTAATCCGGTTCTAATGTATTCCAGTCCATCGGCCAAGGTATAGGCCAGTTCTATATCTGCCGTGGCCCCGGCTTCGTGCATGTGATAACCGGATATACTAATGCTATTGAATTGGGGCATGAACCTACTGGAATATTCAAAAATATCGGCAACGATCTGCATTGATGGGGCAGGGGGGTAGATGTAAGTGTTCCTTACCATAAATTCCTTAAGAATATCGTTCTGTATAGTTCCCGAAAGATCCTTTGGTGAAACTCCCTGTTCCTCTGCAGCTACGATATAAAAAGCCATTATGGGCAACACTGCTCCGTTCATCGTCATGGAAACCGACATCTCATCCAATGGGATATCTTGGAACAAAATTTTCATGTCCTCCACAGAATCAATGGCTACACCGGCTTTGCCCACATCGCCTACCACCCTAGGGTGATCACTGTCATATCCTCTATGGGTTGGTAGATCAAAAGCAACGGAAAGTCCTTTTTGTCCTGCCTTGAGATTTCGTCTGTAAAATGCGTTGCTTTCCTCCGCTGTCGAGAATCCGGCATACTGCCTTATAGTCCAAGGTCTACTAACGTACATGGTGGTATAGGGTCCACGCAGAAAAGGAGGAATGCCTGCGGCAAAATTTAAATGCTCGGAACCTTCAATATCTTCCTTGGTATAGTTTTTTTTCAGTATTATTCCTTCTGCGGTCTCATATGGCAAAACAGGGTCCTGAACCGGAATGTTCTTTTCCGGAACGGACTTCAGTTGAATATGTTGAAGGTTTTTTCTTGCCATGGTTATTTTATGTCTTATTCTGATCTATACTTGTCCGTTGGGAAATAAAATACTTTTTGAAATCGTCGCAAGGAGCACTTATTCGGTTTTCAATCGCTGCTGTTCCCATTCTTCGGACAATCTTTTTTCAATTATGGGTTCAATCAAGGTTTTGCGGGTATGGGTTTTAACAAAGGGATATAATTCCAAGCTATCCTTCATTTTATCCGATCTGGAGGCATATCTATTGGTGCCTACGAGAATTTTATCACCTTTCATAAAACTGTCCTGTTCCTTGGAGGCGCTTTCCTTTATTTTTTTTTGAATGTGATGAGCCTTCAATTGCACAAGAAATCCACCACCCGCTTCAATTTGTTTAAATAGATCCAATGCTTTGGAGGAAAGTTGATGTGTAATGGACTCTATGTAATAGGCTCCATCGGCCGCATTGTCCACCTTGTCAAAATAACTTTCATTTTTTAAGATCAACAGTTGATTTCTGGCCATACGCTCTCCAAATTCATTGTCCTTATGATATATAGAGTCATATTTCATATTCAATATCGTATCTGCTCCCCCTAAAATAGCCGACATACATTCTGTTGCCGTGCGAAGCATATTGGTATTGTAATCGTACAAGGTTTTATTTCTCAGAGTGGGTGTGGCAATAATATGGCAATGCTCCAAAGCTCCATATTCCCTGGCAAGCGTCCCGAACAAAATTCGTAAGGCCCTCAGCTTTGCTATTTCAAAAAAATAGTTGCTCCCAACCGCCACCTTAAAGGTTGTTACAGTATTTTTTAACTTGTCCTTGTGGTGGTTGTTTAAATGGTTCAGGTATTCATTGGCATGCGCAAGGGCATAGGCCAATTGTTGAACCAGATCGGCTCCGGCATTAGCGTAGAGTGCCATATCCACTCCCAAGGTTTGTTCATGATTTAAATTTAGAATTTCACCTAATATTTTATGATCTTGATCAAGGTTGTAATGCCAGTTGCCATTTCTGGCCAGATGACCAACAATATCGATGTTGGTAAAGACTTTTTGAAGATGGTTTTCTGTGACTGTCAAAAGCGATTGCACGTATTGGACGGACAGAAATTGTAGATCAAAATGGATAATTGTTTGGCCAAGATCTATTTCATTAAGCAGTTGATGAATATTTATTTCTGAGGAAGGAACGGTAAAACAGATACATTCTGCCCCTCTCGTTATGGCATCCAAGGCTTTTTTGTTGGCCAGTTTGGCATTCCCGGCGTATATGCCCTGTGCTGTGCTCCAGCCTTGGTTTTTTGGCTTTCCGGATAATCCTATGGCCTTTAGGTCTTCGGAGTTGTAGAAGGGCTTTACTTTAATGCCCTCGGGAGATTCCCAAACCAATTTATTGTTGTAATCCTCTCCTTGCAACTCATACTGGATCTTTTGCTTCCAAGCCTTGGAAGAAATCTCGTTAAAATCGCTAAAGAGTTCGGATTTATTCATCACCCTTGGTTTTTATACTATCCTCGTACTCAATTAAATAAATTTCTTCATTTTTCTTTTTTAGATAATACTGTTCCCTTGCAAATCTTTCCAACTCCTCTGGGTCCGATAGCTTTTCGATAATTTTTTTATCCTTGGCAATTTCTTCATGAAGAAATTCTTTCTGTTTTTCCAGATTATTAATTTGTTTTTTAAGCTCCCAATGTATGAGGAGGGAGTTGGTGTCGAAAAAAACCATCCAAACCACAAAAACCGTCAGCACCAGTACATACATATTAGTGACCACCCCAAACCATTTTTTCTTTCTTATCCCCTTTATTCCCATTGGTGTTTAGCTTAATTTTTCGTTGATAATGGTCCTTACAATGTCTACCGCCACGGTATTGTACTTGTTGTTTGGAATTATAATGTCCGCATATTCCTTGGTAGGCTCTATAAACTGATTGTGCATGGGTTTAAGGGTGTTTTGATATCGTGTTAAAACTTCATCCAAATCCCTGCCTCGCTCAGTGATATCCCTTTTTAAACGCCTAATCAATCGTTCGTCCGAATCGGCATGTACAAAAATTTTAATGTCGAACATTTCCCTGATCTGGGGATTGGTCATGATAAGGATACCTTCTACGATCATCACTTTTCTTGGATGCGTTAGAATGGTGTCGTTGGTGCGGTTGTGTTTAACAAAAGAGTAAACAGGTTGGTGAATTGGTATCCCCTGCTTTAAATCTTGTAAGTGGTTGCCCAGCAATTCAAAATCTATGGCACGGGGATGGTCAAAATTTACCTGTGAACGCTCGTCATATGATAAATGGGACAGATCACAATAATAGGAATCTTGGGAAATAACCCCAACTTCCTCAAAAGGCAACTCGTTTATTATTTGATTTACAACGGTAGTTTTTCCACAACCCGTTCCACCCGCAATACCAATAATCAACATGTTTATATAATTTGTTCCAAAAATAACAATTTGCAATCAAACCGTAATAATTAAAATGGATGCCCCCTGTATTTACAAGTAATCTTTTTATGGGCATTCAGCGTAAGTATAGGAAGTAATTGGGAAGACTATAATTTTTAGGTTGGTGGGTGGATTTTTATTTCCCGGATCTTGAAATAATTTAACAGGCACAAATCAGAAAATGACAAAAATAGCGTTATATTCTTTAAGTTATTTTTTTTATTACAGCCCCAAAAAATTAACAAATTTCCAAAGCTAATTTGGAATATCTTTGATGGGGTTGGAGGGTGGTTCTTTTGTTATAACGATTCATTTTATTTGGCAATAAACAGTACTTTAGAATTTATATAATGGGTAAAATTTATTTTGAATTGCAGACACGTATATTTGGAATATTATGTGTTGTTTTTTGTTCTAGTTTGGCAATTGCACAAAAGGATTTGCCCATTAGTATAGACGATTCCAAAATAAAGCCCTTGCCCAGTTTGGTAAATAATGAATTGCAAAAAAGTTTGGAAAAGGAGCTTATGTCCAATCCCGGCTGGAGATCTTTAATGAACAACAACAAAATGGCTGTTGGAATAGTAGACCTCTCCAATCCTGAAAATGTAAAATATGCCAGTATTAATGGTGATTATATGATGTACGCTGCCAGTTTGCCTAAAATAGCAGTACTCTTATCCTCAATGGATGCCATTGAAAAAGGGGAACTTAAGGAAACTCCGGAAATTAGGAAGGATATGCGTTCTATGATTAGCAAATCCAACAATGAGGCAACTACGCGAATGATAGATCGTTTGGGATATGACAAAATACAGTCCGTTATGACCGATCCAAAATATATGTTCTATGATGAGAGTCGGGGCGGTGGATTATGGGTCGGGAAAAGATATGGAAGTGGTGGGGATACCAATAGGGAGCCCCTAAAGAATTTGTCGCATGCCGCCACAGTAGACCAAGTGTGTAGGTATTATTATCTCTTGGCCAATGGTAAATTGGTAAATAAGGGCCGATCCAAGCAGATGTTGGATATTATGGGAGATCCCGAACTACATCATAAATTCGTAAATACCTTGGACAATATCGCTCCCGATGCCAGATTGTACAGAAAGTCGGGCTCTTGGAGAACCTTTCATTCCGATTCCATTTTAGTTTGGGGAAATAATCCCAATCGCCGCTACATTTTGGTAGCTTTGATAGATGATGCGGGAGGTGAGCAAATTATTCGGGACTTGGTAAGACCAATAGAAAAGGTGCTAAAGGCAGAGCGGGTGCATTTTGCCGTTAACTAATTCTATTGAGAAGATTTCCTTTTGTTTATTCGTTAAATGTCTGCCAATAAAGTAATTTTGGCCCTAATCTTTTATGGATCGGTTTTGGATAGGAGTGCTTTTGGATACCATTAAAATGCATAAAACTTGAACTACCTAATTTCATTTGTTAGAACCGTTAAAACCTATCTTTTAAGGGCTTTTGATTTAAAAGAGGAGGAACTGACCAAAACGCTTCTGCTTCAATTAAATATATTCCTCATTATTACGGTTTTATTGATAGTAAAACCAACCATAAATTCCCTTTTTCTTTCTGAACTCTCTTCGGAAGCATTGCCTTTGGGCTATGTTTTAACAGCAATAATGGCGGTTGTGGGCTCTTTTTTTTACGATAGGGCCCTGGAAAAGTATCCATTGAATATTATAGTGGACCGCACTTTATTGGGCTCCGTTATTTCTTTGGTAATATTTGGGGTGGCCTTGAATTTTAATCTGGGTTACGGTCTGGCATTGTATATACCTTATATCTGGGTGGCCATTTTTGGACTGTTGACAGCTTCCCAGTTTTGGGTCATGGCCAATCTGGTTTATAATGTTAGGGAAGCCAAGCGCGTATTTGGCTTTATTGGTGCCGGAGCTATTGCCGGTGGAATATTTGGGGGATACCTCACTTCTTTGTTGACCAATATCCTTTATACGGAGGATTTATTGTTTGTTGCCGCCGTTTTGTTGATGTGCTGTTTGCCCATTACCCGTTATATCTGGAAAAATGAAGTACTGAAACTCAACCCTTTCCAAGTATCGAATCGTTCCAATCCCAAATCCGAGTCCCCTTTTAGACTTATCAAGCAATCCAAATTACTTAGCTTAATTGCAGTAGTTATCGGAATAAGCGTTTTAGTGGCCAAATTGGTAGATTACCAGTATAGCGATTACGCCTCCAGGTTTATTAAAGATCAGGATGAGTTAACATCTTTTTTCGGATTTTGGTTTTCTACCTTGAGCGTTATCTCCCTTTTGATACAGCTGTTCCTCACCAAGCGTATAGTAGGAACTTTTGGTGTGGGCAAATCCTTGCTTTGGCTGCCTTCGGGAATATTGTTGGGCTCTTTTTTGTTATTGGTAGTGCCACAACTTTGGGTAGTGGTATTTATAAAAATTGTGGACGGAAGTTTAAAGCAGTCTGTAAACAAGGCAGCCACGGAATTACTATCCATACCCATACCCATAGAAATTAAAAAAAAGACCAAAACATTTACGGATGTGGTTGTAGATAGCATAGCTACCGGGATGGCCGGGTTTATTCTAATCTTTTTTATAAATGGTCTGGAAATATCATCTACCTACATTAGTATAATAATAATAGGGCTAATTCTAATCTGGTTATATTTTATATATCATTTGAGGAATGAATATATAATTTCTTTTAAGAGCTTGCTGGATTATAATCCGTCGAAAAAAGAGAAGGTTGGCAAATCGGAAATAAAGATCACATCCATTATAGATACGGTAATCCGGGTATTTGAAACGGGGAACGAAAACCAGATATTGCACATGTTGCATAAAACACTGGAAGTAAAGGATGAACGTTTCTTTATGGCAATCAAAAATCTGTTGGGGCACCCATCTGCCAAGGTGAGGGCTTTGGCTATTGAAAATCTTTATTTTTTGAACAAGGAAAATTTATGTTCTACAGTAGAGCCCATGATCTATGATATGGATCAACAAGTGACCACCGCTGCCTTTCGGTATTTATTGAAGCGCTATCAACAAAACCCCGTGGAACTTTTGGACAAATACCTATCGGTGGAGGACAATACCATTGCCAATGCGGCCCTAATTGGCTTGTCCATGGAATTGCGCAATAATAGGGTGATGCAGGACCGATTTGGTTTGGAGCAAAGAATTGAAAATACTCTAGCCCAGTTATCGCCGAACTATACCGATCAGGAAAATATCCATAAGATATTGGCCATTTTGGAAACCATTGGAAATGCCAAGGTAGAAAGTTGCTACCCTGTAATAAGGGAACATCTCTATTCCGATAATGTTCTGATTGCAAATACTGCGATTTTAGCGGCATCAAAAACATTGGACAAAGAGTTTATAGAACCAATAGTTTCCAGGTTATCGGGCAAGGAAACCAGGAAATCGGCAATGGAGGCCCTTTACTATTATGGAGAGCCCATTATGGATATTTTGTTTGAGGGCTTGAGAAAGGAAAGCATAGACCCTGACGATAGTGCCTATGTGGTTATGGTTATTGGAAAGTTTAATTCTCAAAAGGCCATCAATACCTTGATGAAACTTACTGGGGATATGGAACACACAGTGAAAATAGAAGCTATTGAAGCCTTAAAACACTTAAAGTGGAAATATCCCCACCTTCAAATTAGGGATCGGTTTATTGTAGATAAGATCTTGGACGAGTGCCATCTGTATCAAAGTACCCTGTCCGTGATCCATACCCAAATAGTATTGCAGTACAAGAAGAACCCTGAAAAAATGGAGACCAAGGAAGAAAATGAAGCCAGAAATGGCCTTATCCATTTATTGGAACTGAGATTGGACAGGCAATTAAAACGAATTTTTCAATTCTTGGGGGTAAAATACCCGCCACAGGATGTAGACCCCATTTTAAATGCCATTTTAAAAGGTCAGGAGGAGCAACGTTTACATGCCATTGAGTTTTTGGACAATATTCTGGATATTCAGCTAAAAAAGGAATTGATTCCTGTTGCGGAATCCATTTTTCAAGTGGGGGTCATTTCGGAAGAAAATCTAAAAAATCTGAATGTTAAGGTACTTAGCGAATCAGAAAGCTATTTGGCCCTATTGAAACGAAAGGATATTAAACTTAAACTGGCGGTACTTTACTTGATTGAAAAAACCAAGGACCCTAAATTTACTCCCCTTTTGGAAATGGTTTTGGCGGATCCCAATGAAAAGGCACGAAAAAAGGCGGCCGAAATCCTGGGTAACCATTAAAAAATTAGCGTCTAATAATTTTGTCGACGCTACTGGCCAAGGTCATGTGGTCCGTTGCGGAATTCTTGCGCAGGACGTTGGTCATAAGCACTACCAAATATTTGCAATTGTCAGGATGTTCTACAATGGCCACGGAATTCATATAGTTGGTTACGTTGCCCATATATTTTCCACAGCTTTCGCCTGTACTTCTATCACATTTATAGAGACTGCCCGATTTAAAATAGACGGCAGCAGGCTTTAGGGCTGTGGATTGTGCATATCTGATCCTTCGGTCCGTCATATACATAAGTCGTTTCATTTCCAGGCTCGATTCCTGGTCCACCACCTTGCCTTGCTCCATCTGTATCAAGAATTTCATCAATCCCACAGGAGAACCAATACTGCCCCCTTTATCGCCTACATAGCGGTTGGGGCCTGAAGTAAAAAAGCTCCCTAAACGCCATTCGTTTGTTGTTATTCCCAGTTCCCGTAGGGGCAGGTTTACCACGTCATTGGCCAAATCTGTCAATTCCTTTTTTGGGGTTGTGGTGAAGTAGGTATCCGCTTCTTCCTGGGTCAAGGTGGGGTACGATTCTCCGAAGGCGGCCATCAATAAGGCTTCCCGCCATACAATGCTCGCTGCCCCGTTGTTACTAACGGATAACATGTGGTCTGCCCATTCAAACAATGTAAAAACATCACTGGCTATGACTTGCCTTTTCACTAGCTTATTGGTTTCTACATTAAAAATAGGAACGGTATGTTCATCCGTTAGTCCCCAAACGCCCGATTTCACTGATTTGGAACGCAAAAGCTCCAGTCGCTTTTCAAAGGAATCCGGATATATATTTTTCAATTGGGTGAACAAAGCTACCATTACGGCCAGTTTGCCAACACTGCCCGGTTGATAGCCGGAAGTTTCGTTTCGCTTGGCATATCTAATACTGTCAATATCAGAAATATCCAATACGGTAATGGAATAACTCTTGTCCAACCCCCTAAAAAGCGCATTGATATCCTTTTGGAATTGCTCATCTACGTTTAGGAAGGTGGCTGTACTGTCCTCCTTTTTTGATATTAGGTTCAATTCAATATCCATGTAGGACTTTTGGGCCCCTGGAGGGATAACAGTGGTCGATTTAATCTCTCCACTTTTAACAAGCTCTATATACTTCAACCGTTTGATTCCAGTATGTAAATACCCATCAATGGGGTAGTAACTCATGGTGGTAAAGGCCGAACATATCAGCAATAATACAATATATTTAATATTCTTTTGCATCCTATATTTTTTTAGAAAGGGGAATGTTTTTGTCCAAATCGATTTTTGGCGTAATAGATTCCAAATAATCGGAGCTTAACGCTTTTTTATTTTCTACAAAAGGGCGTATTTGAAACAGCCACAACTTATTGTTCTGGAATCCCAATTCCACGTCATAGGCCCCTGTATAATCCGATTGGGTTGCAGTGGGCATAGTTTCGCGAATGGTTTTGGCCAATGCACTTATTTCCTCCATATTTTTTTGGTTGAGGATGAAATTCTCAAAGGTGGACATTTTTTTCTCCGTTCCTCCGGTTGCAGGAAGGCGATTATGGTACATTTCCCTGGCGGGTGCCAAAAGTTGGGCGCCACCGGTATCCTTGATCAGATAAGTTTCTGCCGATTGGCCATCTACAGCACCTCCTGCCCCCCTGCTAAAGGCTATGGTAAGATCATCAGGATTACCGGAACTTATGCCCTTGGTGATCAATACTCCGGAATAGTCCACATCCACACTGGGAATTATTAAAATGGAGGGGAAAACATTTTCCGGATTTAGGAGGTATTTCTGGCGCCATTTAAAACTGCGTTCAGAGTAGGGGGATGCCCATACATCCTTAATTCCCGATATAATTTTTTCCTTGGCCGCTACGTTGAAAATGGTAAGGTTTAATCCAGCACCGGTAAAATTCTTCAAATCCTCCATGTTGGTGTCACTTCTCAGGAAAACTGGAATTTCCCCCATCTCCTTACCCAATACCTCTTTGAACCCATTTTCCAGGAGGGCAATGAATTGGGGTTTCATGGGCATTTTTTTAATGGCCTCCCTCAAGATTTCCAATTGCCGTAATTGATAGCTTTCAACCTCTCCTTCAGATTTGCCTTCGGCCCTCATTTTTTCGGCCTGCTTAAAGGTGGAGTTTAAAAATTCCCAATAGCTGGCTTGCGCACCGGGCATGGTTTGGTCCATATGGTCCCTAAAGATTCCGAAGGGAATCACCAGACCTTCGACTAACATTTCCGGGAACATTTTTTTTAACTGTCCCAAGTTGGCCGCTTTTGGACCGCAAAGTTTACCGGAATCGTCTGCGTCCACTGCCCTAAGGTTTAATATGGCATTTTGGTCCAGGCGTATATTCTCAATGGGTACTTTAATTCTTTCTTCTTTGCGCTCTATTTTAATGAACAAATGGCGTTCCTCCTCGGACATGTCCTTTTCCAACTTCATAATAATGTTGCCCTTGTTGGATACCGCATAAAACACTTTTTCTCCGTTGTATTTTTTAAGATCTTTAAGGTTTTCATCGCCCAGGGCGGCATTGGGAATACCCATATTCCGAGCCAGCAATTGCACATGGGATACCATGTTTCCTTCGGATACGGTAGCAATACCAGCTACCGGTTTAAGATCGGAAGGTGGTCTTTGAAAAATATAAATCTTGTCCGAGGATACTTCTATTTCATCTGGGGAACCACCTACTACTACCAATTCACCAAGGGCATAACCAGGGTTTAGGCCCCGTAGGCCACTTTGGTTGTCTATGTCCATGACCTTATTGGTCAAAGCGGATTCCTGGGCGATGAGATCGCCCAATTCTCCTACAGTCTGACCTAAATGTAGGGCAATGGAACCTCTAATTCTATCATCTATAAAACCATATGTCTTAGGTTCAAAACCGGTATAAATATCCACGATATCCTGATAATTGGCCTTTACCATGGAAGAGCTCCATTCCACTTCCCTACGTGCATTTTCCAATACTGTGGTTAGTTGCCCAAGGGACATGGTACTGCTGCTGGATCCTTTTAGCGATAAATTGAGTTGTTCCCATTCTGCCAGTTCTATATAACCTGCACCGGCATTCGCCATTCCCAAATAACAAACCTTGTCCAATAAACCGTTTAGATCTTGTGGCTGCCACTGGGGAGAATTTTTAAATATTACTTCTTCCAACTTCAGGGAGGCGTCCAATAACTGCAGGCGGGCCGATGCATTTTCTTCTTTTAAGATGGCCTGTCTTATATTTAAAAGCAATTCGGCCGTAGCGGGAATAAGCTCTGCAGCATTTGTTTCTCCACTGTAACTACGGGTAAAATCTTTGATGGAAGCCCCGATAGGGCTGTCTTTAACAAGGGGAGTATTTTTCTGAATTTGCGCAATATCTACAGGTTTGTAGAAACTGGCCATGGCAGACACCAGAGCATCTATTTTTGTTTTAACCCCATTGGTTAGTTTATGGCTGTTTTTAGATCTAAAGTCCTTTACTTTATTAATATCCCCAGCATCTGGCCGACTATGGATTTTGACCCTTAAATCCATGAATTCAGGGATTAAATCCGATATTACTTTGGAATCGCTCCTTATTTTTTGGGCCAGATTGTCATCGCCATTATGTGGAATATCCTTTAATGATTGTCGAACGAGATAAAAATTTTTGATTAAATTCTCGGTGTTGGACAACAGCCAATTGTAAAAATCCAAACCCCAGGCCTCTTCGTCCTCTGCCTGTGTAGCCCCACGATAGTACTGCCCCCTTTCAAGGATCCAGCCATTGTCAACGGTTCTTAAATACTTGTCCAATTGGTACTGCTTAAGGCGGGAATGATTATTTTCTGCGTCCCATAATTCCTCTTTGGAAGTGTAGGATAAAATTTGACCTAAAAAAAGGTGGTTGCTCTTTCCTAAGTCGATAACCGAGCTTTTATAGGTAGCGTGTTGTACTCCAGGTCCAATATTATCGGGACAAGGGTCTTTGGGTTGGCGTATGCTCCCATCTGTACAGAACCAACGAATTTCCTTGTAAGGTCCGCGGATATCCTTTTTGTAGGAATTGATCAAATCCTTTATTTCCTCATTGCCCAGTTTTTGACCCGGACTTAGCAGTGGAAAACAAAAAAGAAGGATATATATAAATGTATGTTTTTTCATAACGTTGTAATGGCAGTTCCAAAGTGTATTCAAATGTAATACCAATTTTAATGCAAATATAGATTTAAGCCGAGTTTCCCTGGCCTAATCAATAAAACCATGCCAAAAGGGGAGGAGTGGTCATGGTGTAAAGTCGGTAAAGCTATAGAATATAAGAAATTGAAGGAAGGTTTACAAATTACGTCATTGTGGTTTCTATGCCCTAAGCATCAGCTTTCAACCGATGGTCTATTACAATAACGGGTTTTCTGCTCATTTTGGGAAATCGCAATTCCTGAAGGGTTTTAAAATCGTGGAATTCAATTTTTGGGAGTACCCTTAGTTTTGCCCTGAAGTGATCCTTGATGGTCTGTAATAAATCATTGGTAGGATTGGCCGTAGCTATTTTAATACAAATTTCATCGGTACCTATGTCGTTATGGTCTATTTCGATAACAAAGGCGTCTATATCATTAAAAGAATTAAGTACGTTGTACATGGCCGGAGGATAGAGTGTAGTACCCTTGTATTTTATCATTTGTTTTTTCCTACCTATCACTGGGCCTAAGCGTGGTGTATTTCTCCCACAGGAACATTTGGAGGTGTGGGCTTGTACGATATCGCCGGTTTTAAATCTGAGTAAGGGCATGCCTTCAACCCCTAGGGTAGTAATGGTGAGCTCCCCTGGCATTCCTTCACCAACCTGTTTACCGTCATCGTCCAGGATTTCAATAATGATCAATTCCGGGTGATGATGTCCGCCTTGCCTTGCCTTGCATTCGGTAAAGGCCGTACTCATTTCTGTGGATGCGTAGGTAGAATATAGGGGAATATTCCAATCTTTCTTTATTTTGGCAGCGAGGGTGTTCAATGAAAAATCTTCGTTGCGCAATGATTCCCCGATACATATGGCTCCTTTTAAACCAACCTGGTTGGGGTCTATTCCGTGCTGATGGGCATATTCTATGAGTTTCAATAAAAAAGACGGGACCACAATTAGGTAGGTTGGTTTAAATTTAAGAATGGAATCCCATTGAAGCTCAGGTATTCCTGCGCCTACCCTGATAATTCCTGCCCCCAGTTTTCGGACTCCCAAAAAATACGCCAACCCTGCCATAAACCTTCTATCCATGGTTGTCGTTAATTGCAGAATATCGTCTGAGGTAACACCGGCACAGTCAAAAGAGATGGCCTCGTTATAGGCCAAACGATTAAGGTCATTGTCCGTAAGCGCAAAGGTTACAGGTTCTCCCAAGGTACCTGATGTAGTTACGTAGTCTATTATCTTGTGTCTATCCACACATAGGAAATCATCATTGTATTGTTGTAGATCTTCTTTGGAGGTTGTGGGCAGTTTGGCTAGGTCGGCCAACGTTTTTATATCGCTGGCCTGTAGATTATTTTCTTTAAAAATTCTTTTATAATAGGCAGAGTTTTGGGTAATATAGTTGATAAGCTCCCTTAAACGCTGTTCTTGTAAATGTTGTATTGCCTCTGCCGATGCTTTTTCAATTTCAGGGATCATTATTGTAGTTTACGTTTTAATCTTCGAATATACGAATGTACCAAAGCTTTCTCGGGAACTGTGGTAATTTCTTTTGTGCTTGCTTCCAAAAAGTCGTTGAGGGCTGCCCTATAGTATTTTTTATTGTAATTATAGAGGCCCACCCAATAGTGTGTTTCCCAAAATTCAGGATTCAATCTTTTGAATTCCTCAAGAAATTTAGGAGGCAAATGTTTTTTGTCTTTGACCGCTTGTTTTATTTGATCAATTTCTATGCGATACTTTTCATAGTTTTGATAAGCTTGGGTATACAGAAAACTATCCTTTTCAATGTTTTTGCCAGGGATGGAAAGCGCTGATCCTTTTCTGTTGTTTAAACTGTCCTTAAAAACTTTGTTTAGGTCATAGGCCACAAATTCGCCTAATTGGTAGGGATTTGAAGAGACCCAGACCAATCGCTGCTCTGGCTTAAAAACAATTCCATGATGGGCCAATAATTGGTTTAACGCCTTTTCATTGCCGTACCCAATATTGTTGTCCCTAAGGCCTTGCTTATTTCTAAGGATGTCCACCGCAATTGTTGGGGTTATTTTTTTATGGTTTCCCAAAAGTTCTTCCATACGTTCATATCTGTATTTGGAATGACTTTCAAAAATGTGTTTTTGGTTGTTTTTGTCTTCGGCATAGGCATCACTCTGAAAGTGGTTGGAGCATATCAATTCGTTGGAATTGGGAACTTCATAAACCCCAAAATTATGGGGAGAGACTTCGATTATCATCGCCTTTTTATCCCGGGCACTGCCCACGAGAATGGATTCGGATACAAAAACCTGTCGTTTTTTAGCGATGCTTATAGCTTCCTCCAAAGTAGCGGCATATTGTAATATTTCTCGGGTAAGGATGCTGATAGGCGTCTTTGCAACCAAGGGAATTTTGGATTTTCCCGCATTGATGGTAACCGTTAGTCCGTGCTCGTTCATCCCCGAGACCACTCCTGTCATACCAGCCCAGGTAACGGACATAAATTTGTGGCCTTCGGTGGGATCTTGGAAGGAAATTATTTTGTTTTTAGCAAAATCGTCCCCAGCGTAAAAGTCAAAATTGCGACCAAGGATTAAACTTCCGTCTTCGGATTTATTGCCCCAGACGGCAAAGGAAGAACAACCAACAAGGGCCAAATCTTGAAGGGCATGCCCTATATCATGGGCACCGTGAAGGTAAAGCACCCTAGAATAGGGATCTGCTATGTCGTTAAAGTTTGGGGAGGCATATCTGGATAGTCCCCAAATTTCTGCTTTAATTTCCTCGGGAATGTTCTTGTACATTTTTCTATTGTACCATGCCAAGAATTTTCTCAGGAAGTACCTTTTTGTTTTGGAGGGCACCAGTTCCTCTACTTTGGATAAAAATATGGCTTCCTGTTGCTGAAATAGCTCTTTAGTAAGCGCTCCCGTTATTAATCCCCTTTGCAAGGGATCTCCGGAGACATAAAGCTCCCAAAGTCCTTGCTTGTTTTTAAACAGGGAGTTATTGGAATAAACATAGGAAGTATCCGAAGTTTTTGTTATTTCAGGAATTTGACTGTTGTAGTTACTTAAATCAGGTCTATCCTTCAGGGATTTTGAAATCCCACAAGAACTAAAAAGTCCAAGAATAACAGCAACACAAACAATCCATTTTATCCGGTACATCCTAATTCCCTGATTTATTCTTTTCCAAACCTATTATTGGTTTTTATCAGCATCCTTTTCTCTTTATAGTCTACCCACTTTTGGCCCCAAATTTTTCTCATTGTATTTTCAAACGGTCTCATAAAAAATAAATTTCCAAACATTTTGGACAACAATAAAGGGTTTTTGGGCAAGGCCCTTAAGGTAATGGAAAATCCGCCATCGAGGTATTTAATGTAGTGCCAGTAACCACTGGGCATATAAAGGGCGTCCCCATGTTTCATTTCCACATATAGCCCTTCTGCCTTTTTTAGGGCAGGATAGCGATCAAAATCTGGATCATCCATATTTATGGATTCCAAATTATGTACTGAAAAAGGAACCTTGTAGAGGTATTTTGTCTGTTCGGGTGGAAATAAAAGAATGCTTTTGTGTCCGTGAAAATGAAAATGGAGTAGGTCTGACAAATCCATGTCATAATGGGGAAGCACAGCGGAGCCTTCACCACCAAAAAACATGACCGGCAGCCGTTTAAAAAATTTTAATCCAATTTCAGGGTAACGTATATCCTTAATGAGTTCGGGCATTTTATCCAGGATATTATAGAAAAAAATACGAAGGTCCGTTGGTTTGGATTTTAGGATTTCCAGGTAGTCGTACAGTTTCATTTCCGTTACGGGGGCAGCGGAGTTTTGTTTTCCTTTGGTAGGTTCATTGTTGTACAGGGGAACCACCTGGTCTCCTGCCTTTTTCTGTATGTAATCTATATTCCATTTCTTACGGGCTGGCCAATCCGAGGTGAGGTTTTCAATTAAAACAGGGCGTTGGGTTTTGTAATATTTATTGATAAAATCCTCCTTGCTAATAGAACTGACCCTTGTTATAGGAATTGTTTTAATCTGTCCCATATTAAACTTCTTGAGCTTTATTGACTTCCAAAATTTTTTCCAATAAATAATCCTTTCCTACCAACTCCGAACAGGTAATAATTGCGCCAATGGTGACGCCCAAGATTCCGTGCATATTTAGACTTTGACCTGTAAACAATAGGTTTTTTATTTTTGTTCTGGGAGAAACAAAGGAGTGTAGCGGATTGTTTACATCCTTAACATAGCCGTACATAGATCCGTTGTGCGACCCAATGTAATCTCTATAGGATAAAGGTGTAGAGGCATAAACGGTTTGAATGCAATCTCTTAGGTTGGGGAATTTTTTTTCCAATTCCGTAATAAAAATTTCAGTTTTATAGGCCTTGAACTGTTCATAGGTCTGCCCTCGATCATTTTTGGAGGCAACGGTATTAAAGGTGTTCCGCCAGCACTCTACCTCTTTGAAATTCATATAGGTCATAGCTATTAGACTATCCCCCCAACCATCATCCTTTTTGTTGATGCCCATAGAGACCATATACCCCTCGGGCCAACTTTCCTGGGTGTAATTTTGTGCATCCCAAACGCGATCGCCATATTTAAAATGATAAAAATTTTTATTGTGGTATTTAAAGGATTTTGGTTTTAATACAATGTATACGCTAAAGGCCGAAATAACACTTTCAATGTTATTTATCCTGTTGGTGTAGGATTTTCTAAAATTTTCCAAACCAACCATTTTTAAAGTCAGTTTGGGTTCTATGTTGGAAATGAAGATATCACCGTTTATTTGCTTTCCATTTTTTATTTCCACTGAAGTGACTTTCCCATTTTCGACATTAAATTTGGAAACTTCATGATGTTTGAAGGTGTCGCCCCCCAATTTTTTTATTTGTCTAATAAGAACTTTGGTAATCTGGCTTCCTCCGTTAACACATCGGTAGGCACTCTCTATATAGGAATTTACGGAGAGGGCATGTACATAAAATGGGGAACGTTCCCCGTCACCGGCATAGAGAAAATTGGTGCCCGCGAACACGGCTTGTAATTTTTTATTGTCTGTAAGGGAATTGATGTAGGTTTTGGCATTGAGCTTAAAAACGTCATCTTGTCCATAGGAGGGATTGCCCTTGTTTAAATTATATAAGGGGAACTTGGAACATGTTTCCCTTAATTTTTTACTGTAGGTCTTTATCGCCTTTTCCTCATCCGGAAATTGGGAAACCAAACTTTTTTCAAACCGATCATATCCTTGGGCGTGCCTGTACTCCTTGGGATCCCCTTCAAACGTAATGATATCAAAACCGTCTTCATCCAATTTCTTGAGCTTCAATTGGTCCATGATACCCAGATACTTAAAATATTGGTGCAGGTTTTGGCCTTCCGAAAGTCCGCCAATATAATGCACTCCAGTATCGAAGATGGTTTTGTCCCGGACAAAGGTTTGCAGGTTGCCCCCAAATTGATTGTTTTTTTCCAAGACACAGACACTATAACCTTCTTTGGCCATTATCAAGGCAGAAACCAATCCCCCTAATCCGCTCCCAACAATTACAATGTCGTAATGTGCTTTCATAAATGGTACTCTTTAGAATTTTCCAAACCAACGTTTAAAACTTGGTTCTGTTAGGTGCTGAACCCAAATGATAACTTATATCATTCCCTGATTCTAGACGGATATTTTTTTTTTTGACTCTTACGAATATTACTTATTCTAGGGTCCTGTTTTTTCCAAGATAATAAGATTATCATATTTAAAGACAATTTTAAAACCAGTGGACAATATAATTCTTTCCAACAATTTTGCACCGTCCTTTATCAATATCAGCAGCTTTATGTTGTTTCTTATTTTAGATACAAAACTATCCAAGTCCTGCATTTCCACATCAATGATCAATGTATCTGCAGGATGTGCCATGGCGTCATCAATTGAATCCGCCGCGCTTAACTTGGCTATTTGTTGGGAAATAAAACTGTTCTTTACAATAGGCCTTATCTCCCTATCCTCCAAATAGGTAAAAATTTTGCGATCTACGGCATTTAAAGATAATAGAAAATCCAGTTGCCCGTAATCTTTTGAAAGGTGAATTATGGAATCGGAAGATCCAATGTGTTTTGAAATCTGGGCGTAAACTTTGGCGTTGTTCTTTAAATCTGTTTTTACAGCACGGTAGATACTATCTCCCTTGTATCGATAATCTTCCAGAATGATTTGTATGAAATAGGTATCTCCTTCCACTTCATTCCTCAATGTCTGGAATTCAGATCTGAAATGGGTTGCGATACCCTTGTTGCGCTCTCTGTAGTTTTTGCCGAAGCGTTGGTCCTCTGGGGAGATTCGATCCAAGATCTTGACCGTTATACTGCCATTTTTTATCACAAAACTTCCTTTGGGAAGTACTTCCGAATTTCCATGTATCAACACTGGAACAATATCCATGTTGAATTTTTCCGCCAAATAAAAGGCTCCTTTATGAAACCGTCTTATTTTGTTGGTTTTGGATCTGGTCCCTTCCGGGAATGCCATTAATGAATATCCTTGGGCTACCTTGTTCCTTAAGTGTTCAAGGCCATTATCTATTCCCTCGGACACAGGATAAAATCCCGCCAGTTGTACAGCCTTGCCGAATATTGGGGATTTATACACCCAGTCGTTTACCAAATAAATAATCTTTGGATGTAGCATGCCGACCGCCAAAATATCCAAAAAAGAGGTGTGGTTGGCTATGATGATGGCAGGTTTACTAAAATCCTCCCCTGACGTATTGATTATTTTTTTGCTTACAAAGGGATTGGTATACAGTACTGATTTCATAAATTTTGAAATGGTCTTGTGAAACCATTTCATTTTAACCTTTTTTTTGAAAGGCAATATTTTCATAAAGGAGACGCTCCATATTGACAAGAGTAGTCCGCCGGTACCATAATAACCAAATGAAAGGACGGAATGAACGAGCAACCGAAGGCTAATGGGGCGTTTTTCCTTGCTCCCAATAAAGAGTAAAAATAATAAGGGTTGTATGGTGAAGGCAACAAAAACGGCCGATAGGATTCCTATAAGTGAAACTAGGCTAATGGAATGCAATGCCGGGTGTTTGGCAAAAATAAGTACGCCAATTCCCAAAATTGTAGTAATGGCGGACAGTAGGATGGAGGTTCTGTGGGTTCTCAATACTTTTTCCCCTTTCCCATATTCCTTGAGCAGTCCTGTTGTTATGAATATGCTGTAATCTATTCCCAAGCCAAATATAAAGGTGGAGATAATGATATTAAAGATGTTGAATTCTATGTGCAACATCCCCATAATTCCAATAGTAAGCCACCAAGTCAATAGTATTGGGACACTAGTGACCATAACTAGGGAGAGACTCCTGAAGAAAAAGAATAGGATCAGGACCACTATTCCAAGGGAATAGCCAATTAGTTTATTGAAATCATTTTTGAGGTTGCCCAAAAACATTTCGTTCATTTCCTGTCTATCGATGACAAGGGTCTTGGGGTAAGTTTTAAAAATTTGCTTAATTCTTTCTTCGTTTCCTTCCTTTAATTTTACCAATGAGGTAACAGTGGTAAAATCATTGTCGGTAACCAAATAGTCATCAATTGGCAGGGTAGCAGCACTACTGTAATCCACAATATTCAACAGCCTAAAATCTCTGCTGAGAAAGGAATGGAATTGATCAAAGGCATTAGGCTTAAATCCTAATTCGGAGCCGCTTTCCTTAAGATTCTGTTTTGTGTTTTCAATGATATCCACGTT
>Ga0209344_10000885_pt1 | contig 44802 bp, 46 predicted proteins | sample Cruoilmetagenom6_FD_187293 | JGI IMG/M metagenome (GOLD analysis project Ga0209344, IMG submission 187293) | Oil polluted marine microbial communities from Coal Oil Point, Santa Barbara, California, USA - Santa Barbara Oil Seep Sample 6 (SPAdes)... | ecosystem: Environmental > Aquatic > Marine... | reverse complement strand
CAGGTGTGGATAGTGTAGCTTCCGACAGCCCAAACAGGGTGTCGAGGGGAGTCGTTCCGCAGCCAGACTGCCTCGTGGACTCCCGCAAAACTGGGTGCTTTGCGTCAGGTGGACTTGCGCCGACGCCCAGCAAAACCAAGAGTACCCATCGCGGCCAGAAGAAGCGGTAAAGCCGCAGGCAAGGGAACTACAGAGGGCTGCGCAAGAGTGCCGCTGATATTCACTTCGTGCAAAGAGACCTGATCCCCTCCAGTTCCAAACAGTAGTCGAAACTGGTCCGCCTGAACGTTACCGAAGGAGAGGCTATATACCTCCGCAGCGCCACTATGCGACATCCCCAAGGCTCCTGTTGAGGTTGCGACACTCGACATCCAGCTTCCGCCATCGAGCCTGTACTGAAGCTCGATTTGCGTTAGTGAACTGTAAGATCTGGATGACAGGAAAGTAAGGCTATCCAAGACGTAATCTGTCCCACCATTCATTGAGAATGTGAGGTTTTCCAGACCCAGCGTCGGCCAACGATAAATACCATTGTACTGGCCGGTCTGATTGGGCGAAAGGGGAGAATACCCATCTTGCAAGACGGTCGCTGCCGTAGCCAACGCCGTCCCGCCATGACCGAATTCGTCGGCAGCATTCCAGTCGGTTCGTCCAAGCGTCCAACCATTACTAAGGCCGGTGAGGCCGTATTCAGTCTGGCTTATGGGCGCTGACTGTGCCGCTCCTGCCAAAAAACAAAGCGCGAACGCTACCGCAAATTTCTTCTTGAAAAGATTCATAAAATTACCCTCAAATTACACACTCACTTCTAGCATATGGCATGCGGTGGGTAATTGAGTCAATTTTTTACGTCGCCATTAACAGAGCCCGCTCGTGTCAAGAATGGACGTTCTTGGCGGCGGGCACCCAAGGGCCGATATTCACAAAAAAGTTGACTCATATCAGAGGGATGGTACTATATTTCCTCAGGAATTCGGTTTTTTTTAAAAAAATTTGATTGTGCAAAGGCACGTTCGCTTCTAATTGATGGGGTTAATCCATGGCTAGGAAGAATACTGTAATCAATGCGGCAACAATAGCGGCGGGTTTGATATTTGGTGCCAATCTTCCCGCATATGCGGGCACTGTATCACTATTTTCAGACCAAGCCTCGCTGGAGGCTGCGACCGGGACTCTGACAGTTGAGGACTTTGGTCCTACTTCCCATTTTCCAATCACCTCTGGCATTTTGAACGACGCCACCGCCGAAGCTGGGATCATGCCTGGGGACATTGTCAGCGGTGTGACTTTTTCTACCGCGGTAGGAACAGGTAACTTCTTTAACATTGACGGCGGTGGTGGGTTCAATGGTGGATTTCTCGACGGAATCCAGAATCCTTTTACGCCACTACATATTACTTTCGACACTCTGAAAGGCGGCTTTGGTTTTGTGGCCAACGGGTTAATGCCTAGCTTTGATCTCACAATCAATTTTGATGGCGGCGGAAGCTTTACCGACAACTTCTCGGCGGGGTCTAACTTGACCTATCTGGGGTTTGCCAGCGATGCGAGAGACATCTCATCGATTTCTTTGATCAATACTCGACCCGGTTCGTTCGCTTTCGCCTTGGATGACTTTGGGTTCACGGACGCGGCGACCACTCCGGTGTCGCCAGTACCGATCCCCGCGAGCCTGCCGTTGCTGCTTGCCGGACTTGCCGGATTGGGTGCATTAAAGCGTAAACGCCGCTAGTTATACCTTCGGCAGTATCACAGCAAAGGACCGCAAATGCGGTCCTTTGTCGTTTTCATGCGTCTGTCACACCCTCGGGATGTGAAAGTGCCGGCGCATAGAGGACGCCACAACGCGACAGTGAAACTCAAGGTGAGTGCTGCCTTTGTCCGAGGTTCGCGGCTGCTGGATGTGGATCGTCCAGCGGCGACAAAGGGCTCTCAGATGTCTTTCGCCAGCTTCATGATCGTCGGCTCGGTCTCTGGGGCCAGCTCCTCGAAATCGAAATTGTCCAGCCGCCGGGCGCGGCGGCCGGCCTTGTCGGAGGAAATCTTGATTTCGGCGATGTCCTTGGAGGCCTGACCGAAATGGCGGTCCAGGTTTTCGACCCGGCTACCGAGGCGTTCCACGTCGGCAAAGAGCAGGCCCAGTTCGCGGCGGATGGCGCCCGCCTGTTCGCGCATGCGGGCATCCTTGAGGATCGCGCGCATGGTGTTGAGCGTGGCCATGCAGGTTGTGGGCGAGACGATCCAGACCCGCGCGGCGAAGCCTTCACGCACCAGCTCGGGGAAGTTGGCGTGCAGCTCGGCATAGACCGCCTCGGACGGCAGGAACATCAGCGCGCCATCGGCGGTTTCGCCGTCGAGGATATATTTGTCCGAGATGTCCTTGATGTGTTTCTTCACGGAGGCGCGCAGGAATTTCGCGGCCTCGTTCGCCTCCCAGTCGGTGCCGGCACGGCGCAGCGCCTCGTAGGCCTCTAACGGGAATTTGCTGTCGATGCAGATGGGCCCCGGCGGGTTGGGCAGGTGGATCAGGCAATCGGCCCGTTTGCCGTTGGATAGCGTGTGCTGCATCGTATAGCTGTCTTTGGGCAGGGCCTTGAGCACGATGTCATTCAGTTGGATTTCGCCAAACGCGCCGCGCGTCTGCTTGTTGCTGAGAATGTCCTGCAGCGTCAGCACGTCGCCTGACAGCTTGGTGATGTTGGCCTGTGCCTTGTCGATGGTCTGTAGTCGCTGTTGCAGATCGCCGAGCGATTGTGCGGTCCGGCGGGCAGAGCCACTGAGGTTCTCGTTCATCTTTTCGCTGACCGCAGCAAGGCGCTGTTCCATCAGTTGCAGCATGTTGGATTGCGCGGCTGATTGCGCTTCGGCGACATGGGTGAGGCCGCCTGCCAGCTGATGCTGTCCGTCGCTGAGGCCCTGCACGCGGGCCTGCATCTGGTTGATCTGCTGGGCGAGTGGCTCGGACAGGCGGGCCGAGCGGGCAGCGGCGCGCACCGCCATGACCAGCAGGGTGAGGATCAGCAGAAGGATCACAGCCCCGGCGAGGGCGGCGATGACAAGCGGATCGTTCAGGGAATACTGGGTGGCGCCGATCTGGATCATGTGCGGCCAAAGAGCCTTTCGATATCGCTGAGAGCGAGGCGGACATAGGTGGGGCGGCCGTGGTTGCACTGGCCGGAATGCGGTGTTGCCTCCATCTCGCGCAGGAGTGCGTTCATCTCGTCCGCCTGCATGCGGCGGCCCGAGCGGATCGAGCCGTGACAGGCGACGCGGCTGAGGATTGCGTCGATGCGGATGCCAAGGGTGTCGCTGTCGTTCTGATCGGCCAGTTCGTCGAGGATATCGAGGATCAGCGCGCGGGCATCGACGGGGCCGAGGATGGCGGGCGTTTCGCGAACGGCGATGGCACCGCCGCCGAACGGCTCTATCCCGAGGCCGAAGCTGGCGAGGTCGTCTGCGATGGTCATCAGCGCGGCGCAGTCGGACTCGGAGAGGTCGACGATCTCGGGGATCAGCAGCGCCTGTGCCCCGACGCCGTTTTCCGCGCGCTGGCGTTTCAGGCGCTCGTAGACCAGCCGCTCGTGGGCGGCGTGCTGATCGACGATGACCATGCCGTCTTCGGTCTGGGCGATGATGTAGTTTTCATGCAGTTGCGCGCGCGCGGCCCCCAGCGGGTGGTTTTCGGCAGGTGCGGCGGGGGTCTCGTCCAGCACTTGCGGGCTGTCCTCGACCCGGGCGCTGTAGGCCGATTGCATCTCGGCGAAACCGGGGGAGGGGCGTGGCAGGGGGGGCTGGCTTGCGCGGTCCATCTGGTAGATGCGCGCGCCGGTCGGCTCGGGCCGGAACGCGCCCAGAGTGGCGCCCGCGACCGTGCTTGAGGCGCGGTGGCCCTGCTCGGCCAGCGCATGGCGCAGGCCCGACACGATCAGCCCACGCGCCGTGCCCGGATCGCGAAAGCGTACCTCGGATTTGGCGGGGTGCACGTTGACGTCCACCAAAGTGCCCTCGCATTCGATGAAGAGGGCTGCGGCGGGATGGCGGTCGCGGCTCATCAGGTCGCGGTAGGCGGCGCGCAATGCACCGGTCAGCATCTTGTCGCGCACCGGGCGGCCGTTGACGAAGAGGTATTGCGCCAGTGCCGAGCCGCGCGAATAGGTGGGCAGGGCGGCATAGCCGGTCATGGTCAGCCCGTCGCGCTCGGCGTCGATTGCGATGGCGTTGTCGGTGAATTCGCGCCCTAGGATGCGGGTCAGGCGCTGACTCATGGCGCCCATCAGGTCGCCAGTTTCGGGATCGGCGCGAAAAACGGTGCGCCCCGCGCCGCGGCCGGACACGTCGCGCAGGGTGAAACCGATCTGCGGTTCGGCCATCGCCAGCCGCTTGACCGTGTCGGTGATCGCCTGCGCCTCGGCCCGGTCGGTGCGCATGAATTTCAGCCGTGCCGGGGTGGCGTAAAAGAGATCGCGCAGCGTGACCACGGTGCCGCCATTCAGGGCGGTGGGTTTCACCGCGCTGGCGGTGCCGCCCGCGACGGTCATCTCGGCGGCGTCCTCGCCCGCGGCGCGAGAGGCGATGGTGAGCCGACCCACCGCACCGAGCGATGGCAGCGCCTCGCCGCGAAACCCGAAAGTGTGGATGTTGAGCAGGTCGCTGCCGTCGATCTTGGAGGTGGCGTGGCGCGCGAGGGCCAGCGGCAGGTCTTCGGAGGGGATGCCGCAGCCATCATCGGTCACGCGGATTAGCGTCTTGCCCCCGTCGGCATAGGCAATTTCGATCCGGCGCGCGCCCGCGTCGATGGCGTTTTCCACCAGTTCCTTGACCGCAGAGGCCGGCCGTTCGACTACCTCGCCCGCCGCGATACGGTTGATCGCGGCCTCGTCCAGTGGGCGGATCTGTGGGCGGGTGTCGCTGATGTGGGGTGTCGTTTGCGCCATGCCACAAGACTTAGCATGAGGGTGTGCGATTCTGCCAGCGGCAACGGGTTGCTGGATGTGTGTCCTTTCCCGCGTAGGCCGATCAGCGGGTTCACGCCGTATGGCGGTGGCAGGCCGCTCTGCAAGGCATATATGAACCAGCAGGATAAGCCCGCCGCCGGGCTGGACACGCGGGCAAATGCGCCGAGTGTTTCGAGGCTCCGGCGCGCAAGATCAAACACTGGCAAAGGATGACAGGATGCAAAGCGAAGACATTGATGGCCGCACGCTGGAGACGATGACCGTAGAGGAGGTGGCCGAGGCGTGGGAGCAGAACCGGATCGTGCTGATCGACGTGCGCACGCCGCCGGAATACATGATGGAGCAGATCGGCGGTGCGATGCTGATGCCGATGGCGTCATTCGATCCTGACAAGCTGCCGTCACAGATGGGCAAGCGGATCGTGCTGATGTGTGGCTCTGGCGTGCGGTCGGGCAAGATGGCCAAGCTGGCGCTGGAGGGCGGGCTGGACCGGATCGCGCATATGGAGGGAGGGTTCGCCGCGTGGAAGAAGGCCGGGCAGCCCTATATCGGCGTCGACATGGCGACCGGTGCGCCGAAGAAGGTGGCTGGCAGCACGGCCTGTTGAGACCATCCGAGACAAAGGGGGCGTCAGAGCCACACCGCGAAAAAACCCCGGACGCGAACGTCCGGGGTTTCATTTCTCGCAAGGTTGGGGTCTGGGAAGGAACGTCAGCCTCTGGAGAAATCGGGATAGGCTTCCATGCCCAGTTCGGTCGTGTCGAGCCCGTCGATCTCGGCCTCTGCGTCGACACGGATGCCGACACTGAACTTGAGCGCGAACCACACCAGCGCCGAGGTGACGCAGACAAAGAGGCCGACGATCACGATGGATGTGATCTGGGTCAGCAGGTTGGCCGCGTCATTGGTGAAGACCACGGCGATCGTGCCCCAGATCCCGGCGAAGAGGTGCACCGGGATGGCGCCCACGACATCGTCGATCTTGAACCGGTCAAGCATCGGCACTGCCAGCACCACGATCAGACCACCGACACCACCGATCAGCGTCGCCGAGATCAGCGACGGCATAAGCGGCTCTGCGGTGATCGAGACGAGGCCCGCGAGTGCGCCGTTCAGGATCATCGTGAGGTCGGGTTTCTTGTACATCACCTGCGTTAGGATCAGCGCGACCACGGCCCCGGCAGCGGCTGCCGTGTTGGTGTTGGCGAAGATGCGGCTGATGTCCGCGACGTTGCCGGCGGTGTCCATGTAGAGCTGCGAGCCACCGTTGAACCCGAACCAGCCGAGCCAGAGGATGAACGTGCCGAGTGTCGCAAGCGCCAGGTTGGAACCGGGCATCGGGGTCACGCGACCGTCCTTGCTGTATTTGCCAAGGCGCGGCCCGAGGATGATCGCGCCCATCAGAGCTGCCCAGCCGCCGACCGAGTGTACCACGGTGGAACCGGCAAAATCCTGAAAGCCCATCGCATCAAGGAAACCGCCGCCCCATTTCCAGCTTGCCTGCACCGGGTAGATGACGGCCGTCAGCACGATGACGAATGCTAGGAATGGCCACAGCTTGATCCGTTCGGCCACAGCGCCCGAGACGATGGATGCGGTGGCGGCACAGAACATCAGCTGAAAGAAGAAATCCGATCCGACGGAAGCATAGGTCAGGTCAGGCTCTACCCCTTCAAGGCCGACAGGCTCCAGCCCGGTGATGGAAAAGGCACCGATGATGCCGTTGATCGTCCAGCCATCGCCGGGATACATCAGGTTGTAGCCGAGGATGTAGTAGAAGATCGACGCAAGTGTGAAGAGCGCCATGTTCTTGGTCAGCTGCATGGTGACGTTCTTGGAGCGCACCAGACCGGCCTCGAGCATTGCAAAGCCGGCGGCCATGAAAAACACGAGAAAGCCCGCCACGAGGAACATGAAGGTGGTGAAGATGAAGCCGCCCTGGTTGAAGGGCGCATAGACCGTGCCCACTGCGGATTGCGCGGCCTCGGCGGGGTCCTCGCCATTGTCGATGGCGTCCTGTGCGGCGGCGGCGGCCTGATCCAGCACGCGTTGCTTGATGGCGTCTTCGGGGGTCATGTAAGCCGCTTCGGCTGCGGCGAGGGCTTCGGCAGACGGGCCTTCCTGTGCGGCAAGTTCAGGTGTTGTGGCGGCACTGACGACAAGCGTTATCGTCAGTGCGAACAGTAGGGATTTCAGCAGTCTCATGTCAGGGTTCCTTTACCTGCGCGCCTCAGAGCGCGTTTTCATTGGTTTCGCCGGTGCGCACGCGCATGGCCTGTTCGATGTCGATGACGAAAATCTTGCCATCACCGATCTTGCCGGTGCGGGCAGTGGTGGAGATGGTGTCGACCACCTGATCGACCATCGCCGCAGCGACAGCGATTTCCAGTTTGACCTTGGGCACGAAGCTGACGGCATATTCGGCGCCGCGATAAATCTCGGTGTGGCCGGATTGTGCGCCGAAGCCCTTTATTTCGGTCACCATCATGCCGCGCACGCCGATGGCAGTCAGCGCCTGGCGGACCTCGTCGAGCTTGAACGGCTTGATTGTCGCAAGGATGAGTTTCACGATGTTCCCTTTCGGTATCTGCACGCGTGACCCGGTGGGGCGGCGCGCATTGTGCAGGTGCAGAAAAATCGCTCGGAACGGATTTATGAAGGCTTGGGCGTGAAATTGGCCGGTCTTGCCATGGCTATGTGATTAAAAAAGTGGCAGAAACGGCTGGGTGCCTAAAAATTACGCAGCTGGAAAATGGGTATCGGGTGTCTGCCAAGGCTCTACATTCGCGGCGCAGTTCGGTATCATGGCGCAAAACAGAGGCTCCGGGCAGGGCTGAACAGGGCTGACATGGCAAATACAGGACGCAGAAAGCCACCGCTGGTGGCCGACAGGCGCAAACCGAAAACCAAACCAAAGGCCAAGCCGCGCCGTGCTGCGACGCGATCCAGAACCGCGCGTCGCGGTGGGCCGATTCGTCGCGCGGTCGGTGGACTGCTGCGGTGGGTGTGGCGGATCGTCTGGGGGATCGGTTGGCGCGTCGGTCTGGTGGCGGGGCTGATCGTCGGATTGGCGACGGGTTATGTCTATACGACGCTGCCGGATGTGGCGCAGTTGTTGGATGGGCGCGCGCGTGGCTCTGTCACGCTGCTGGATCGGAACGGCGATGTCTTTGCGTGGCGCGGCGATCAGTTCGGCGGGGCGGTGACAGCCCAGAGTGTCTCGCGGCATCTGCGCAATGCGGTGGTGGCGACCGAGGACAAACGTTTCTACCTGCATCCGGGCATCGACCCGATCGGCATTGCCAGCGCGGTGCGCATCAACCTCAGCGAAGGCCGTGGCCCGCTGAGCGGGCATGGCGGATCGACCATAACGCAACAGACGGCCAAACTGCTCTGCCTCGGCGTCGAATATCGTGCCGAAGACTGGAAGAGCGAAGCCGAGTATGTGCGCGATTGTCGCCAGACCTCTCTGTGGCGCAAGGCCAAGGAAGCGATCTATGCGCTCGCTATGGAGGCGAAATACTCCAAGGATGAGATCCTGTCGATCTACCTCAACCGCGCCTATCTGGGGGGCGGCGCCTACGGTGCCGAAGCGGCAGCGCAGCGATATTTCGGTAAACCGGCTGCCAGCCTGAGCGCGGCGGAGGGGGCAATGCTGGCCGGGCTGCTGACCGCGCCTTCGACATTGGCGCCGACCAGCAATATCGAGCGCTCGCAGAACCGCGCGTCGGTCGTGGTGGGGCTGATGCGCGATCAGGGGTATCTGTCCGACGAAGAAGCCCGCGCGGCGCTGAACGCGCCGGCCGAGTTGTCGGAGGCGGCTGAAGCGCAGGCGGGGGGCTATTTCGCTGATTGGGTGATGGCGTCGGGGCCGGAATTCTTTACCCGCGACACCACCGAGGATGTGATCATCCGCACCACTCTCGACCAGCGCATCCAGACCGCCGCCGAAGAAGCGATGCGGTACATCTTTGACGAAAAGGTGCGCGACGGGTCCAAGGCGCAGGCGGCGATTGTCGTCATGTCCGCCGATGGCGCGGTGCGCGCCATGGTAGGCGGGCGCGAGACCAAGGTGACGGGGGCCTTCAACCGCGCAACGCAGGCGCGGCGGCAGACCGGCTCGGCGTTCAAGCCGTTCGTCTATGCCACGGCGCTGGAACTGGGCTATTCCAGTCAGGCCACGGTGGTGGACGAGCCCTATTGCCTCGATATACCGGGGTCAGGCCGCTGGTGCCCCAGCAACTACGACAACAAGTTTCACGGTCGCGTGACGCTGACCGATGCGCTGAAGCATTCCTTCAACATCCCGGCCGTCAAGGTATCCGAAAGCGTGGGCCGCGATCTGGTGCGCCGGGTTGCGAGCGACTTTGGCATCGAAAGCGATCTGGCTGCCGGTCCGGCGCTGGCGCTGGGCGCGTCGGAAAGCACGCTGCTGGAGATGACAGGAGCTTATGCGGGTATTCTCAACGGTGGCTCTTCGGTCACGCCCTACGGTCTGGTCGAGCTGCGCCTGCTGGGACAGGATGAGCCGCTGATGGGCACCGGTGGCGGGATCGGTGAAAGGGTGATTCACGAAGAGGCCGCGCAGGAGCTGATCTATATGATGCACCAGGTGGTCACATCCGGAAGCGGCCGCCGAGCCAATCTTCCCGACCGCGAGGCAGCCGGCAAGACCGGCACGACGCAGGCGGCGCGCGATGCCTGGTTCCTTGGCTTTACCGCCGATTATGTGACGGGTGTCTGGATGGGGTATGACGACAACACCCCCCTGACCGGCGTTACCGGTGGCGGCCTGCCGGCGGAAATCTGGCACGAGACAATGATACGTGTTGACGAAGGCGTGCCGGTGCGCCCGCTGCCGATGATGCGGGCGCCCGCGCGCCCGACCCAGAGCCTGAGCCCCGAAGGAAGTGAGCCGAACGCTCAGACCCAACCGCAACGCCAGCCGCAGCACACGCCGGGCAATGAGCGCAAGAAGCCGATAGAGAATATCCTGCGCAAACTGCTGGGGGGTGGCTGAACGACCGTGGCCGAGATTTTTCGCAGAAAAATCTACGGAGCCGCCGGTTGTGATGGGTGGTGAGTGACCGCGTTTAGCCCGCGGTTTTCAGGTCCGCGATCAACGCGTCGATATTGCCCTTGCGCCGGTCCAGCATCGAGCCGATTTCGGTCCGTTCACTCAGGCGCAGGCTGATGCCTTCGATGACCATGTCGAAGAACAGGTCCTTACCCGACCGGTCAGACACCAGAAATCGCACCTCGAAGGGCGCTTCGCCACGCAGGTAGACGGTTGAGGTGACTTCGTGCCAGGATTTGACCTCGCGCACGCCCTTGACCTCGATCTTGCCGCCGGCGAATTCGTTGAACCGCTTGCCATATTTGCGCGCCACATAGCCACGGAACGCATCCGTATAGGCGCGCATCTGGGCGGCGCTGGCGCGTCGGGAATCGGCGCCAAGCGTCGAACGGGCGATGATGTTCACATCGGCATATTTGCGGAAGATCGTTTCGAAATCCCTGATCATCGACGACAGCGGTTTACCCGAGGCGATCACGCGATTGATGTCACCTACCACCTGATTAACCAGCGCCTTGGCGCGGGCCTCGGTCAGGGCGACGGCACCGGTCGCGGGCAGGGCTGCGATCAGGGCAGCGGCAAACCCGGTCTTGAGGGCCGTGCGTCGGGACGTATCATTCGGCATAGGGGTCTCCATATGGATCACTCGGGCTGGCAGAACCAGTGTCATAGGGATCTAGATAATTGTCGCTGCCGTCTTTCCCAACCTTGAACCTGCGGTTCTGAAGATAAAGTGAGCGGGAAGCCGCGTAGCTGTCGGCGCTGTCGTAGAGAACCGAATCGATTGCGTCGCTGTAGCGTCCGCGCGCGCTGAGCCGGGATGAGACCGCGGCGGCGGTGCCGTAATAGGTTTCGGGCGTGCCGACCACGTAGCTGAGAGGGTTGGTGAAGATGTCCACTGCCTTGCCGACGGCGTCACGGGTCGTCGCGGGCCCCATCAGCGGCAATTCCAGATACGGGCCTTCGTTCACGCCCCAGACATAGAGCGTCTGGCCGAAATCGGCACCGTTCTCGGCCGGCATGTTCAGATCGGTTGCGGTGTCAAACAGCCCGCCGAGCCCGATCGTGGTGTTGACCAGGAAGCGGTAGAAATCCTCGGTCGCGGCCTTGCCGTTGCCTTGCAATATGCTGTTGGCAATGGCGGCGGGGAGCGACAGGTTATTGGAAAAATTGCCGATCACCGTTTCGATATCATCGGGGATCGCCTTGGAATAACCCGTGCCGGCCGGGCGCAGCACGGCCCTGTCGATGCTGCGGTTAAAGGCATGCATGCGACGGTTTTCCGCCTCGTAGGGGTCAAATGGCGCGCCGCGTGTCAAGGCGGGATCGGGCTGGGTACAGCCCGCAACAAGCACCACGGTGAAACCGAGAATTGTCAGCAGGGCAGGCCGCAGCATGCGGGTCACGTAAGAAGCGGTCAAAAGATCAAATCCGGGCTATTTTCTGCGATGCATTAGTCAATCAGTTACATAAACCGATCCATGATCAAGAAAACAGACCGCAGATCGCGACACGCCAACCCGTGGCAGAAAAGAGACGCCCCAAAAAGGCGCCGCAGCTGCCGCGGCATGGGTCGCGAAGTACAGTTTTATGGGGCTTCATGCAAGTGTTGCGCGCATCACGCGGGTTTGAACAGGGCCTTGTTCGGGGCCGGTCGGAGCTGCGCGCGGTATTGCGCGGCACCCGTGGGCTGATCTGGTGCGTGGCCCTCTTCGGCGTTGCGGTCAATCTGCTGCTTCTGACCGGCCCGCTTTACATGCTGCAGGTGTATGATCGGGTCCTCTCCAGTCGTTCGGTAGAGGCATTGCTGGTGCTGTCGGTGCTGGTGTTTTTCCTGTTTTCTGTCATGGCGGTGCTTGATTTCGTGCGTGCCCGGCTGGTGGCGCGGATTGCTGCCCGGTTGCAGGTGCGATTGCGGGCGCGGGTGTTCGAGGCGGGTTTGCGCCACGCTTCGCTCGGGTCGCAGGAGGGGTTGCCGCAGGCGCTGCGTGATCTGGGGGCGGTGCAGCAGGTGCTGGCCGCTCCGATCATGATCACCCTGCTCGACCTGCCGTGGACGCCGCTATTTTTGCTGTGCATCTTTGTCTTTCACCCATGGCTGGGGTTGCTGGCCTGCGGCGGTGCAGTGGTGCTGATCGGGCTGGCCATGTTCAACCAGTTCAGCATCAAGGATGCCGAGGCGGAAGCCGCGCGCGCCGCCGCCCATGCCGCGCGCTTGGCAGATGATCTGGGTGCCGGGGCGCAGACGGTGCGTGCGTTGGGCATGCAGCAGGCAGCCCTTGCGCATTGGAGCAGCAGCCATGCGGCGGCGCTGAAAACCGAGACGGCTGCCGGCGATCTTGGGGGCGGGTTTGCCGCGGCGTCGCGCGGCCTGCGCCTGATCTTGCAATCGGCGATGCTGGGCCTCGGGGCGTTTTTGGTGTTGCGCGGTGCGCTGTCGCCGGGGGCGATGATTGCCACTTCGGTTCTGGCGGGGCGAGCGCTTGCACCGGTCGAGCAGGTCATCGGTGGCTGGCCGGTGATCCAGCGCGGGATGAAGGCGTGGCGCGCTCTGGGCGCGACTCTGGGGGCGTATCCGCCGTTGCCGCCGCGCACCGAATTGCCGCGCCCCGCACCGGGGCTGCATGTCAGCCTGCTGAGCGTGGCACCGCCCGACTGCCATGGCGGATGTTGCCGAGGCACCGGTGCGCGGGCTTCTGACGACGGGTGCGCTTGCTTTGCTGCTGCTGGTCGGCGGCTTTGGCGGTTGGGCGACGCAGGCCCGGATTGCGGCGGCGGTGGTGGTGCCTGCGCGCGTTGCGGCCCCAGAAGGCCAGCGCATCATCCAGCACCCGCGCGGCGGCGTGGTGACGCAGCTGCTGGTCCGCGATGGCCGTCATGTCGCGGTTGGCGATGTGTTGCTGGTGCTCGACGCGTCCGAACTGCATTCGGAGCGGGCGCTTGTGCAGGCGGAGCTGGATGAGGTCCGGGCGCAGCGGGCACGGCTCAACGCAGAACTGGAGGGCGACGGGCAGATACGTTTCCCCGCTGACATGTCGGACCGTGACCCGGAGCTGGCAGAGATGATGGCGGGGCAGCGCCGCCTCTTGCAGGCGCGTATCGCGCTCGATGCCGAGACGGCCTCGCAACTGGAGCAGCGAAGGCAGTTGATCACCACGCAGATTGCCGGGCTGGACGCGCAACTGGCGGCGATTGCCCTGCAACAGGGCGTGATCGAGGAAGAAACCCGGAGCCAGCAGGCGCTGCTGGAAAAAGGGCTGACGCAGGCGGGTCGTGTGGCGGCGTTGCGCCGAGAGGCGGCGCGTCTGGAGGGCCGGGCGGGGCAGGTTGCTCAGGCGCGCGCCCGCATCATCGCGCTCGATCTGGAGCGGCGGGGCCTGCGCGCCGCACGGCTCGAAGACGTGATGACCCGGCTGCGCGACATTGGCCACCGCGAGCGTGCGCTGCACGAGCGGCACCGCGCCCTGAGCGCCGAGATCGCGGCGCAGACCGTGACTGCGCCGGTCGCCGGCGTGGTGCATGATCTGGGCGACCTGACGCAGGGCAGCGTGGTGCGGCCCGCCGAATCGCTTATGCAGATCGTGCCGACGGACCGTGCACCGCGGGTCGAGGCACGGATCACCCCGGAGCAGATTGACCGCGTTGCCGAAGGCCAGCGCGTGACGCTGCGCTTTCCGGCACTTGATACAGGGCAGTCGCCTGAACTGGGCGGGCAGATCACGCATCTGTCGGCGGATGTGCTGCGCGACCCCGCGACCGGACGCGCTTTTTTCCGTGCCGAAATCCTGTTGCAGGAGGCCGCCGAAACCCGATTGCCGGCAGGCACCGTGCTGATCCCCGGCATGCCGGCAGAGGTCTATATCCGCACCGGGGAACACGCACCACTGACCTATCTGCTGAAACCACTTGGCGATTATGTGAACCGTGCGTTGCGTGATTGACGGCAGATTGGCATTTCCATTTCGTGCAGCGGGGGGTAGCGTCCGACCGAAACCACTGCCTGTTCGGAGGAGATTGAAATGAGCAAGTTCGAGGAAAAACTGGCCGCACTCGGCGTTACCCTGCCCGACGCCCCGGCGCCTGCCGCCAATTACGTGCCCTATGTGCAGGTCGGTGACATGCTCTATGTCTCCGGGCAACTCTCCAAGGATGACAGCGGCCTGATCACCGGCAAGCTGGGCGACACGATGGACACGGCGGCGGGGGCTGTGGCGGCGCGGGCCTGCGCGATTAATCTGCTGGCCCAGGTCAAGGCGGCCTGCGGCGGCGATCTGGACCGGCTGGTGCGGGTGGTCAAGCTGGGCGGATTCGTCAATTCCACCAGCGATTTCACCGACCAGCCCGCGGTGATCAACGGGGCATCCGATCTGATCGGCGAAGCGCTGGGCGAGGCTGGACAGCACGCGCGCGCGGCGGTTTCTGCGGCGGCGTTGCCGATGGGCGTTGCGGTAGAGATCGAAGGCATCTTTCAGATCAGATGAGCGCGCTGTCAGAAGCGTTTCGCGTCGTGCCGGTGGCGCATCGCGCCCTGCATGACGTGAGCGCGGGCCGCCCGGAGAACTCGCGCGCGGCGATCCGCGCGGCGATCGCGGCGGATTACGGGATCGAGATCGACCTGCAACTGTCGCGCGACGGGCGGGCGATGGTGTTTCATGACTATGAGCTGGCGCGCCTGACCGGTGCGCCGGGGAATGTATCCGACATGAAGGCCGCAGATCTGGCACAGCTCAGGCTGACTGGCGGCGAAGAGAGCGTGCCGACCCTCACCGAAGTGCTGGCTCTGGTCGCGGGGCGGGTGCCGCTGCTGATCGAGCTGAAGGACCAGCACGGCGAAATGGGCGGCTCGGACGGGCGGCTGGAGCGGGCCGTGGCGCATGATATCGCGGGCTACGCTGGCCCGCTGGCGCTGATGTCGTTCAACCCGCATTCGGTGATCGAGCTGGCCGGGCTTTGCCCTGCCGTCCCGCGCGGTATCGTGACCGGCGGCTATGCGGCCGAGGATTGGCCCGAACTGCCCGATGGACGCACACGCGCGCGGCTGCGCGATATCCCCGATTTCGAAGCGGCGTCGGCATCGTTTATCAGCCATGAGGTCGCGGACCTGGACCGGTCGCGCGTGGCCGAGATCAAGGCAGGTGGCGCCGCCATCCTGTGCTGGACGGTACGCAGCGCCGCGCAGGAATTGCAGGCGCGACGAATTGCTCACAACATCACGTTTGAGGGGTATCTGGCGGCGATCCCCGCTTGAACCTGCGCCAGCGCACCACAAATTGTGCATGGCAAGAGGCGGGGGCGCCATGACCAAAACCGAAGCGATCATCGAGATCCATGACAGCCTGACGCAGATCGACGCGCCGGACTGGGATGCCTGTGCCTGCCCCGAGGCGGCGCAGAGTGGTCGCCCGGATGATCCGTTTACCACTCACCGGTTCCTGCTGGCGCTGGAGCAGAGCGGCTCTGTCGGGCCGGGGACCGGGTGGCAGGCGCAATACATGACCGTGCGCACGGGCGGGCAGATCATTGCCTGTGCGCCGCTTTATGCCAAATCGCACAGTCAGGGCGAGTATATCTTCGATTTCAACTGGGCGCAGGCCTATGAGAATGCAGGCGGGCGCTATTACCCGAAATTGCAGATCGCGGTGCCCTTTACCCCCGTCACCGGGCGACGGTTCCTGACCCGACCGGGTCACGAAGATGTGGGCCGAGCGGCGCTGGTGCAGGGGGCGGTGCAGATGGCCGAGCGGCATGGGCTGTCGTCGCTGCATATCACCTTTTGCACCGAGGACGAGGCAGAGGCGGGGGCCGCGATGGGCCTGATGCGGCGCAGCAGCCAGCAGTTTCACTGGATGAATGGCGGGTATGAAAGCTTTGACGGGTTCCTGGCGCAGTTGAGCGCCCGTAAGCGCAAGAACATCCGCAAGGAGCGCCGGACCGCGCAGGATTTTGGCGGCGAGATCGAAGAGCTGACAGGCGATGCGATCAGACCCGCGCATTGGGATGCGTTCTGGCAGTTCTATCAGGACACCGGGGCGCGCAAATGGGGCACGCCCTACCTGACGCGGGCGTTTTTCGACATTGCGCAGGACACGCTGCGCGATGATATCCTGTTGGTTCTGGCGCTGCGCGACGGGCGCGCGGTGGCGGGTGCGATGAACTTGATCGGAGCGCACACGCTTTATGGCCGGTACTGGGGCTGCATCGAGGATCACCCCTGCCTGCATTTCGAACTGTGCTATTACCGGGCGATAGAATATGCCATCGCCCATGGTCTGGATCGGGTAGAGGCCGGCGCGCAGGGTGAACACAAGCTGGCGCGCGGCTATCTGCCGGTCACGACACATTCCTTGCACTGGTTGTCCGATCCCGGCTTTGCTGCCGCGGTGGCGCAGTACCTGGAGGCAGAAAAACACGCGGTAGACCAGGAGATAGATATCCTGACCGCTTACGGCCCGTTTCGGAAGACCAATGTGGAGGACAAACTGTGACCGAGATACTGAGCGATACCGCCCGTGCCACGATGCTGGCGCCGCTGTTGGAGGGGGGCTGGGAAATGGTCGAAGGGCGCGATGCGATCCGCAAGACCTACAAGTTTGCCGATTTCGCCGATGCGTTCGGTTTCATGACCCGCGCGGCGATCTGGGCCGAAAAATGGAACCACCATCCTGAATGGTCCAATGTTTACAACCGGGTGAATGTCATGCTGACCACCCATTCCGTCAATGGGCTGAGCGCGCTTGACGCCAAGCTGGCGCGCAAGATGGACACGCTGGTGGGGTAGTGTCGGCAGGTCTGGGGGTTTTCCCCCAGACCGCAGGATATTTTCGGTCAGACGATGCGGGGCGCCATGCGACCCGGCTGCGCGTTCAGAGTGCTGCGAGCAGTGCCTCGCCGCCCGAGACTTCGCAGACGCCGGGGTTTTCCTCGGCCTGAAACACCGTCACGGTGCCGTCTTCCACGACCATTGCGTAGCGTTTTGAGCGATCAATGAGACCTGCGGGCGGGGCCGAGAAATCCATGCCGATGGCCTTGGTGAATGCGGCCTCTGGATCGCCGAGCATGGTGATGCCTGCATCCGTGGCGCCGGTCGCCTCGCCCCAGCTTTTCATCACGAAGGGATCATTGACGCTGACGCAGATGATCTCGTCCACGCCCTTGGCGTCGAAATCAGCCTTGGTCCGCACGAAGCTGGGCACATGTGCGGAATGACACGTCGGGGTGAAGGCCCCCGGCACGGCAAAGATCACGACCTTGCGCCCGGCGAGCTTGCTGGCAAGGTCAACCGGGGCGGGGCCGTCTGCCCCCATTGCAACGAGGGTGGAATTCGGGAGTTTGTCGCCTTTGGTAATCGTCATTGTCGCATCCTGTTTGTTAATTGCAGTGGGCATCAGTGTAGATATAGGTTCTGAGCAACAGAAGTTAATGATTTTCATCAACGGGAGGGCGGGATGAGCAATGTTGTCGTGATCGGGGCCGGGCAGGCGGGATCGTCGCTTGTGGCGAAGCTGCGCAATTCGGGCTTTGAAGGGCAGATCACACTCATCGGTCAAGAAGCGGCGCCCCCCTATCAGCGTCCGCCGCTGTCCAAGAAATACCTGCTGGGCGAGATGGCGCTGGAGCGGCTCTATTTGCGGCCAGAGAGCTTTTACAGCGAAAACGGGATTGATTTGCGCCTGAACGCGCAGGTGATTGCGATCGACCGCGAGGGCCGTGAGGTGCATGTGGGTGAAGATCGGTTGCCCTACGATCATCTGGTCATGACGACAGGCTCGACGCCGCGGCGGTTGCCTGCTGCGATCGGCGGTGATCTGGACGGGGTTTTCGTGGTGCGCGATCTGAAGGACGTGGATGCGATGGCGCCGCGGTTCGCGCCGGGCCGGCACGTTCTGATCGTCGGCGGCGGCTATATCGGGCTGGAGGCGGCGGCGGTGGCTGCCAGCAAGGGGCTCAAGGTCACGCTGGTCGAGATGGCGGACCGGATCCTGCAACGGGTCGCAGCGCCTGAGACATCGGATTATTTCCGCACGCTGCACAAGTCTCACGGTGTTGATATTCGCGAGGGGCTGGGGCTGGAGACGCTGCTGGGCGACGGCAGTGTCACCGGCGCGCGGCTGAGCGATGGCAGCGAACTGGTGGTGGATTTCGTCATCGTCGGTGTCGGCATCACCCCGGCGACCGGGCTGGCGGAAATGTCCGGCCTGATGATCGAGAACGGCATCAAGGTGAACGAGTTGGGCCAGACCAGCGATCCGGCGATCTGGGCTGCGGGCGATTGCGCCTCGTTCCCATACAACGGTGGTCGCGCCCGGCTGGAGAGCGTGCCCAATGCCATCGACATGGCCGAATGCGTGGCCGAGAACATCATGGGGGCGGGTAAGACCTATGTGCCGCAGCCATGGTTCTGGTCGGACCAGTATGACGTCAAGCTGCAGATTGCGGGTCTCAATACCGGCTATGATCGGATCGTGACCCGGCCCGGCGATGCCGAGGGGGCCACGTCGTTCTGGTACTACAAGGGCGCGCAATTGCTGGCGGTGGACGCGATGAACGAGCCGCGCGCCTATATGGTGGGCAAACGCCTGATCGATGCGGGAAAGTCGCCTGATCCGGACGCGGTGGCCGATCCTGCAACAGAGCTGAAGACGCTGCTGCGCGGGTGAGGATCATCGGCGGCGCGTTTCGCGGGCGGCGGCTCGCCTCGGTAGGTGTGGGCGATATCGCGGCCCGGTTGCGCCCGACGGCGGACCGGGTGCGCGAGAGCCTGTTCAACGTGCTGGTCAATGCCCACGGCGCGCCGCAGCCTGGCGCGCGGGTGCTCGACCTGTTTGCCGGGACCGGCGCGCTGGGGCTGGAGGCGCTGTCGCGCGGGGCGGCTCATGCCACATTCGTCGAGAACGGGCGCAAGGCGCAAGACCTGCTGGGGCAGAACATCACGCTGTGCCGCGTCGAGGATGACAGCCGCGTGCTGCGCCGCGATGTGCGGCGGATTGGCCCGGTGGAGGGCGCGCCGTTTGACCTGATCTTTCTCGATCCGCCCTATGGGCGCGGTCTGGGCGAGCAGGCGTTGCAGGCGGCGGTGCAGGGGGGCTGGCTGGCCCCCGGTGCGCTGGTGGTCTGGGAAGAAAACGCCGCCGTGACCCCGCCTGCCGGGCTGAAGGTGCTGGATGTGCGGCGCTATGGTGACACGGTGATCACCCTGTTGGAGCACGCAGGCGCCGCCGAGTGACGGCGCGCTCTTAGAGTGGCTGGATCAGGATCGCACGAAAATCGTTCACGTTGGTCAGGGTCGGGCCGGTGACAACCTGATCGCCGATGCGCCCGAAAAATCCATGCGCATCATTGTCGGCCAATGCGACCGCCGGATCATCGCCGGTTGCGACGGCATGGGCCAGCGATTCGGGGCCGATCAGGGCGCCCGCCACTTCGGCCGCACCATCGACACCGTCCGTGTCACAGGCGATGGCATGGATGCCCGGTGCCGCGTCGAGGGCCAGCGCCAACGCCAGCGCGTATTCCGCATTCGGCCCGCCGATGCCGTCGCCGCGCCGGGTGACGGTCAATTCGCCGCCTGAGAGCAGCAGGACGGGTTTGGAGCCAGAAGACATGGCTGCCTGTCGGTTCAGAGCTTCTGCGGCATGGGCGCGGGCCACGTCTCGGGCTTCGCCTTCCAGCGCGTCGCCCAGGATTTCCACGGAGATGCCTGACGCCTGTGCCAATTCGGCGGCGGCGGCCAGCGATTGCGCCGGGGCGGCGTAGATCACGTTGCGGACATGGGTGAGGCGCGTGTCATTCGGGGGCAGTGGCGCGCCGCCTGCGCGCAGGTAAGCGGTGATCGAGGCGGGTGGTGTCACGCTCCAGCGGTCAAGTGCTTCGAGGGCGCGGGTGGCATCCCCGGTATCGCCCACCGTCGGGCCGCTGGCGATGTCGGCGGGATCGTCGCCGGGCACGTCCGAGATCAACAGGGCCAACATCTGCGCGGGGTAGGCGGCGGCGGCCAGTTTGCCGCCCTTCACGTCCGATATCTGTTTGCGGATGTCGTTGAGCACGCCAATCGGCGCGCCGCTGGCCAGCAAGGCATCGGTCAGCGCCTGTTTTTCGGCCAGCGTAATGTCCCCGGCGGGGGCCGTCAGTAGGGCAGAGCCGCCGCCCGAGATGAGCGCCAGTACGAAATCGCCCTCGCCCAGACATTCCAGCAGATCCAACATGCGGCGCGTGGCCTGCTGGCCCGCCGCGTCGGGCACCGGGTGTGCCGCCTCGACGATCTCGATGCCCGTGCAGGGCCGGGCATAGCCGTAGCGGGTGATCACGAGCCCTTCGCACGGACCCCATTCGGCCTCGACCGCTTCTGCCATCCGCGCCGATGCCTTGCCCGCGCCGATCACCATTACCCGGCCAGCAGGTTTGGGCGGCAGCACGGCGGCCAGGCTTTGCATCGGGTCAGCCACCGCTACCGCGCGGTCAAAGAGCTGGCGCAGCAGCGCGGGGGTGTCGGTCGTCATGGGTCGTCTCTTTCTTTGGTCATTTCGGCGCATGTTAGCGCCACCAGCGTGGGCGGAACAGCCCTTTTGCGGTACCTATAGGTACATATGCGCAGCTTGACAAAGCAGGGGTGGCGGGCGACAGACGCGGCCATGATCATGACCTTTCTATCTGTGGCGCTGGGCGGCGCGCTGGGCGCTGCGGCGCGGTTCGGCGTGGGCCTCGGCCTTGTGCGGCTGAGCGGGCCGGGCTTTCCCATCGCGATCCTCACGGTGAACATCGTGGGGTCGTTCGTGATGGGCCTGTTTTTCGTGCTGTCGTTCCATAAGGGGCTGGGTGGGTTGAACCCGTTCGTGATGACCGGCCTTCTGGGCGGGTTCACGACGTTCTCGGCCTTTTCGCTGGAAGCGTTCACGTTGTACGAGCGTGGACAGATAGTGGCGGCGGGAACCTATGTGGGCCTGTCGGTGATCGGATCGATCGGCGCGTTGGTGATCGGTGTCTGGATAGCAAGGAGCCTTTGGGCATGAGCGGTGTACAGACTTTGCACGTATCGAGCGACGATGGCGATCAGCGGCTTGACCGGTGGCTGCGTCGCCAGTTTCCGCATCTCAGCCAGGGGCGGATCGAGAAGATGTGCCGCAAGGGCGATCTGCGGGTCGATGGCGGACGAGTGAAACCGTCCACGCGTCTGGAAGTGGGGCAGGCGGTGCGCATTCCGCCCCTGCCGGACGCCGCCGAGGCTGCTGCCTTTGCGCGGGCCCATGTCACGGATGCGGATGCCAAGATGATCCGCGCCTGCGTGATCTACCGCGACGATCATGTGATCGCGCTGAACAAGCCGCCGGGCCTGCCGGTACAGGGTGGATCGAAACAGCACCGCCATGTCGATGGCCTGTCCGAGGCTTTACGCTTTGGCATGGAGGAAAAGCCGCGCCTGGTGCACCGGCTGGACAAGGACACTTCGGGTGTTCTGGTTCTGGCGCGGACCCGCGAGGCGGCCAAGGGGCTTACGGCGGCCTTCAGGCACCGCAACACGCGCAAGATCTATTGGGCCGCCGTTGCCGGGGTGCCGACACCACGCATGGGCACGGTGAAATACGGGCTGGTCAAGGCGCCGGGGCACGGCGCCAAGGGCGAGGGCGAAAAGATGCACTGCCTGCATCCGCGCGATGTGGACGCAACGCCCGGCGCAAAACATGCCACCACCGATTACGCGGTGCTGGAGGCGGCGGGCAGCCGCACGGCCTGGGTGGCGCTGGTGCCGATCACCGGGCGCACCCACCAGTTGCGCGCGCATATGGCCGAGCTGGGGCATCCGATTGTCGGTGACGGAAAATATGGCGGCTCGGGGCAGGAAAACCTTGGCGATGGCTGGGGCGCACAGCTGGGTGGCGACGTGTCGAAAAAGCTGCATCTGCACGCGCGCAGCTTGGTCATAGAGCATCCGGTGACAAAGAACGTGATGCACCTTACCGCGCAGATGCCCGCGCATATGGCGCATACCTGGGACATGTTCCAGTGGTCGGCAAAGGATGTGCCAGCCGATCCGTTCGACGAGGAAGAGCTGTGAGCCACCCCCTGCGTCTGGTGATATTCGATGTGGACGGCACGCTGGTGGACAGCCAGGACGACATTGCCCGCGCCATGGCCCATGCATTCGACAGTATCGGCGCGCCGGTGCCTGAGCGGAGTGCGATTCTCGGCATCGTCGGGCTGTCGCTCGATGTGGCAATGGCGCGGCTGGCGCCGGACCTGGATGCGGCGGCCCATGCGCGCTTGGTCGATGGGTACAAAGCCGCCTACATGTCGTTGCGTGCCACAGCCGGTACGGCGCAGTCATCGCCGCTCTATCCCGGGGCGCGCGCGGTTCTGGATACGTTGCAAGCAGAGCCGGAAACGCTGCTGGGCGTAGCGACGGGCAAGTCGCGCCGGGGGCTGGACAAGCTGCTGGAGGGGCACGGGCTGGAGGCGATGTTCGTCACACAACAGGTGGCCGATTTTCACCCCTCGAAGCCGCATCCCGCGATGATCGCGGCCGCACTGGCAGAGACGGGCGTGGACGCACGCGCCGCCGTGATGATCGGCGACACGAGTTATGACATGGAAATGGCCAAGGCCGCAGGCATCGCCGCTATCGGTGTCAGCTGGGGGTATCATTCGGTTTCCGCGCTCGGCGCTGCGGACCTGGTGATCGACCGGTTCAGCGATTTGCCCGGCGCCTTGGAAACGCTGTGGGAGACTGCAACATGAGCGCATGGAAGGCCAAACGGTTCTGGACCGAGGCACAGGTGATCGAAGAGACAGAGGGCTACGGCGTTGCGCTGGATGCGCGGCCGGTCAACACGCCGGGCAAGATACGGCTGATCGTGCCGACCCGTGCCATGGCCGAGGCCATCGCCGCCGAATGGGACGCGCAGGACGAAGTGATCAACCCCAATACGATGCCGGTCACCCGATCCGCCAATTCTGCGTTGGAAAAGGTCGGCGAACAGCATGGCGCGGTGGCACAGATGATTGCCGATTACGGCGACAGCGATCTGCTGTGTTATCGCGCGGTTTCACCGGTCGAACTGGCAGAGCGACAGGCCGCCGCGTGGGATCCGCTGCTGGATTGGGCCGATTCGGCCCTGAATGTGCGGCTGAGCGTGCGCACAGGCGTCATGCATCATCCGCAAGATGGCACGGCGCTGCAAAAGCTGCAGGCCGAAGTGCATGCGCAAGATAACTTTGCGCTGACGGCGCTGCATGACCTTGTAAGCCTCTCGGGTTCTCTGGTGATCGGTCTGGCCGCGATCCGTGATGCAAAACCCATTGAGGAACTCTGGAAAATCTCGAGGATCGATGAGGATTGGCAGTCCGAACTCTGGGGCGATGACGATGAGGCGTCTGCTTTGGCGGCCCGCAAGGCTGAAGCATTTTTGCATGCGAAACGGTTTTTTGATCTCAGCCGGGCCGCAGATCAAGGGCATGTGCTAGCCTGACCCATGGTCAACCAGTCGGTGGAATCAGCATTTTTCGTGATGCAGCCCTTGACCTTTGAGAATGAATCCATCCACACTCAGCCGCGCTGAGGGGGGCTAACCCTCTTACGTGTCATTCCGGTTTCGACTGCGAGGCCGAGTAAACCACCCTTTCTCAACGGGTGGATAATCAGGAAGAGGTAAACATGAAAAAATCCGTATTTCTTGGCGCTCTGACGGTCGCCGGTCTTGCTGCCGGGGCCGCTGCGGCGGGAACGCTTGATGATGTCAAGGCTCGTGGCAAGCTGAACTGCGGCGTGACCACCGGGCTGGTCGGCTTTGCCGCCCCCGATGCGAATGGCGTCTGGCAGGGCTTTGACGTCGGTGTGTGCCGCGCGGTTGCTGCGGCGGTTCTTGGCGATGCGAATGCTGTTGAATTTGTCCCCACCACAGGCAAGACACGCTTTACCGCGCTGGCCTCGGGCGAAATCGACATGCTGGCCCGTAACACCACTTGGACATTCAGCCGCGACGTCGATCTGAAATTCGAATTCGTCGGCATCAACTACTACGATGGCCAAGGCTTCATGGTGCCCAAGTCGCTGGGCGTAAGCTCGGCCAAGGAACTGGACGGCGCGACCGTCTGCATCCAGACCGGCACCACGACCGAGCTGAACCTCGCGGACTTCTTCCGCAAGAACAACATCAGCTACGAGCCGGTTCCGGTTGAAACCAACGCTGAAGGCCAGCAGCAGTACCTTGCTGGTGCCTGCGACACCTACACCACCGACGCATCGGGCCTGGCCGCGACACGTGCCGCGTTCGAGAACCCCGGTGATCACGTGATCCTGCCCGAAATCGTCTCGAAAGAGCCGCTCGGCCCGCTTGTTCGCCACGGCGACAACGAATGGGGTGACGTGGTCCGCTGGACGCTGAACGCGCTGATCGCAGCCGAAGAGCTGGGAATCACCAGCGCCAATGTCAGCGAAATGTCGATGGCCGCTGGCAGCAGCCCGGAAGTGAACCGCCTGCTGGGCACCGAGGGTAACCTGGGTGAAATGCTGGGTCTCAGCGCTGACTGGGCCAAGAATGCCGTCATGGCGGGTGGCAACTACGGCGAACTGTTCGAGAAGAACATCGGCGAGAACACCCCGATCGGCTTGGCGCGCGGCCTGAACGCGCAGTGGACCGATGGTGGTCTGCTGTACTCGCCTCCGTTCCGCTAAGAACGATACCTAATGAAGGGCGCGGCATGGTCCGCGCCCTTCGCACCTAAGACCAAGAAAATCCAGGCCCAGGGCATTTGACCCGAGAATAATAATGGGCCGGAAAACGGGGATACATCCACATGACCGCATTAACCGACCCTCCTAGGGAGTCGTTCCGTCTTTCGATGCTGATCAACGACAAGCGGTACCGGTCGCTGACGTTTCAGGCGATTGCACTTATCTTGCTCATATCGGTCTTCGCTTACCTGGGGTCGAACCTGATGGCGAACCTCGCTGCGGCGGGATTGAACATCAGCTACAGCTTCCTTGGCGATCCTGCCGGCTATGACATCAACCAGACGCTGATCCCTTACGACAGCCAGTCACCTCACCTTCAGGCGGCCTGGGTCGGGATCCTGAATACGCTGCTCGTCGCGGTGCTGGCCTGTGTGTCTGCGACCATTCTCGGGGTATTCGCGGGCGTGTTGCGGCTGTCGAACAACTGGCTCGTGCGCAAGCTGATGTCAGGATATGTCGAGATTTTCCGCAACATCCCGGTCCTGATCTGGATCCTGATCATCTACGGCATCATAACCGTGTCGCTTCCGGGCGCGCGTGTCTATCTGGGCGAGGATCCGCAACGCGAGCTGGTTCTGGGCATGTTTGCCTTTACCAACCGCGGCATCTATGTGCCCGCGCCCATATGGGGCCCCGGTTCGATGATCGTGGTGGGCACGTTCTTCGTGTCGATTGCGGCCATGTTTGCCTATCGGTCCTACGCCAAGAAGCTGTTGTTCAACACCGGCAAGCTACTGCCGATGGGGTGGCCGTCGCTGGTGATCCTCATCGTGCCGACGATTCTGGTGTTCTTCGTGATGGGGCAGCCCATCACACTTGATATGCCGGATCCGCTGGCCAACAGGTTCAACCTGCGCGGCGGTATCCAGATCGGCGCGCCGCTGATCGCGCTCTGGCTCGCCTTGTCGGTCTATACCGGCGCCTTCATCGCCGAGAACGTCCGTGCCGGTATCCTTGCCGTGAGCAAGGGCCAGACAGAGGCCGCTGCCGCGCTGGGCTTGCGTCCGGGCCGGATCATGAACCTGGTGGTGTTGCCGCAGGCGCTGCGGGTGATCATCCCGCCGCTGATCTCGCAATATCTAAACATCACCAAGAACTCTTCGCTCGCCATTGCGGTGGGATACGCGGACATCACGGCGACGCTGGGCGGCATCACGCTGAACCAGACGGGCCGGGCGATCGAATGCGTGCTGCTGCTGATGTTGTTTTATCTCGTGATCTCGCTGAGCATTTCGGCGGTGATGAACGTCTACAACAACGCCATGAAACTGAAGGAGCGCTGAGAAATGTCAGATACACATGCACATTCCGTCGCCTTTGTTCGTGAAACAGCGATTCCGCCCGCCCCACCGCCAGCCACTGAAGCCGGCGTGATCGGGTGGATGCGGCAGAACCTGTTCGCGACCTGGGCCAACGCCCTTCTGACAGTTGTGGCCATCTACTTCGTGTACCTGCTGCTTACCGGCACCCTGCCGTGGATTCTGGGGGGGCTGTGGAACACCGACAGCCTCGCGGAATGCCGCGAAATCCTGCAAGGCAAGAACGCCGCGTGCTTCTCTGTCCTGACGGAACGGTGGAATCAGCTCCTGTTTGGCTTCAAGTATCCGGACGAGTTCTACTGGCGTCCCGGTATTGCCTTCATCCTGCTGTTTCTTGCTGCTGCGCCGGTACTGTTTTTCGATCTGCCGCGCAAATTGCTGCTGTTCACGGCCATCTATCCGTTCCTGGCCTTCTGGCTGATCTGGGGCGGAACGGTCTGGAACCCGGTCTTTGCCGCGCTTGGCTTTATTGCCGGCTATGTGGTCTTTGACCTTTACGGCAAGCAGAACTTCGCAGCGGGCTTTTTCGGCGGGATAGTGGCGGCATTCGTCGTGTGGTTCCTTGCGGGCTACATCGTCCCGGCGATTGCGCCCGAACAACCCGTGCTGGAAGCGGTGCAATCGCGCGACATGGGCGGCTTCATGCTGAACATGATCCTCGGGGTGGTCTGCGTATCACTGTCGCTGCCCTTGGGGATTGCGCTGGCGCTGGGGCGGCAATCGTCGATGCCGCTGATCAAGTGGATCTGTGTCGTGTTCATCGAGTTCATCCGCGGCGTGCCTCTGATCACGCTGCTGTTCGTGGCGAACGTCGTTCTGGCCTACTTCCTGCCGCCGGGCACGACCTTCGATTTGATCCTGCGGGTGATCATCATGATCACCATGTTCGCCTCGGCCTATATCGCCGAGGTGATCCGGGGGGGCCTCGCGGCGCTGCCCAAGGGGCAGTACGAGGCAGCCGATTCGCTGGGTCTGGACTATGCGCAGGCGATGCGGCTGATCGTCTTGCCACAGGCGCTGAAGATCTCGATCCCGGGTATCGTCAACGTTTCGGTGGGTCTGTTCAAGGATACCACGCTGGTGTCGATCATCACGATGTTCGACCTGGTGGGAATGATCCGCGGCCCGATCCTGGCCTCGACCGAGTGGAACGGCGTGTACTGGGAGTTGTTCAGCTTCGCTGCCGTCCTCTTCTTCATCACATGCTACGGCATTTCCCAATATTCACAGTGGCTTGAGCGTCGTCTTACCACCGATCACCGTTAAAGGAGGCCAGAACCATGGCTGAAGTTGCAAAGAAACTGCAAGTGTCGGACGAGGTCGCGATCTCGATCCAGAAAATGAACAAATGGTACGGCACCTTTCACGTGCTGCGGGATATTGATCTGACTGTCTACCGCGGCGAGCGGATCGTTATCTGCGGGCCGTCGGGATCCGGTAAATCAACGCTGATCCGCTGCGTGAACGCGCTGGAAGAGCACCAGCAGGGCCGTATCGAAGTGGATGGGACGGTGCTGTCCTCGGATCTCAAGAATATCGACAAGATCCGCTCCGAGGTTGGCATGTGCTTCCAGCACTTCAACCTCTTTCCGCACCTGACCATTCTGGAGAACTGCACGCTGGCGCCGATCTGGGTGCGCAAGACGCCCAAGAAGGAAGCTGAAGAAACGGCGATGCATTTCCTCAAGAAGGTGAAGATCCCCGAGCAGGCTGACAAGTATCCCGGTCAGCTGTCGGGTGGGCAGCAACAGCGTGTGGCCATCGCGCGCTCATTGTGCATGCGCCCGCGCATCATGCTGTTTGACGAGCCGACATCGGCGCTTGATCCCGAGATGATCAAGGAGGTGCTCGACACCATGATCGAGCTGGCCGAAGAAGGCATGACCATGCTCTGCGTCACGCACGAGATGGGCTTTGCCCGTCAGGTCGCGAACCGCGTGATCTTTATGGACGAGGGACAGATCGTCGAACAGAACGAGCCGGAAGAGTTCTTCAACAACCCCAAATCCGACCGGACGCAGCTGTTCCTCAGCCAGATCCTGGGGCATTGATATCTATGCAGGGTGGGTTTTCGAACCCGCCCTGCGTCATTCGGTTAGGTCACGCGGCGTGATGAAATCGACCACGTTTCCAGTTCCGAACGCCAGTTTTTCCCATTCTGAAATCGGAAAATCCGCCACCAGCGTCGCGCCGGTCGGGTAGTCGCGGAACCGCGCGTGGGCGGGGTGTTTGTCCAGCAACAGATCGGCGAATTCCGCGATGCCCGGATTGTGGCCCAGCATCAGCACGCAGCCTGCGCTGGCGCCCTTCAGCGCCGCGAGCATCTGGTGTGGCCCTGCAAGATAGAGCGTGTTGGTAAACTCCGCTGGCACGTCGAACCCCAACCGCGCCGCGGTTTCGCGGGTGCGTTCCGCTGATGAGCTGAGGATGGCGTCCGGCAGATATCCGCCCTGCCGCAGCCAATTGCCAAGCGCTGTGGCCGCATCGCGCCCGCGCCGGTTCAAAGGGCGCTCGTGGTCGCTTGGGGTGGAGCTGTCCCAGCTGGATTTGGCGTGGCGGGTCAGGATCAAGCGTCGGGTCATGCGCGGTGAAAGCTCCTCATGTGCAGCGCCGACTGCGCTGGATCACGGTCAAAACGCTGGCTGACCGGGCAGGCGCGGCGCGCGCGGCATCCGCCTGTCATACAGACCTGTCCTGGGTCACTGTCCAGATAACCATGACAGGCTGCCACATCATAGCCGATTTCAGCGCTCAGCGCATTCACGGGGCAGGCGGTCATGCAGGGGCTACCGACACAGGTCGTGCAGGGCGATGCGGGTGGCGGTGCGGGCAGCGCGATATGCCCCGGCCAGCGCAGCGCGCCGCGATAGGACACCATCATCCCGGCCTCGTCATGTACCAGCATACCTGCCGGGCTTTGCCAGGCACGGCCCGATTGTATCGCCCATCTCAGAAACGGCTGATGGGGTGGTCCGCCGAAGGGAAAAACCGCCGTCGCCCCGAGGCTGGTTGCCAGTGCGCCAAGGACACGGGTTGACCAGCGATCCACCGGATCGGGGGCATGATCGCGCATCTCGGGGCTGGCGCGGAAATGCTCCCAGAACCCGCGTCCCGGCCCGAGCAACATCAGCGTCCCGCCGGCCTCGTGCAGGCCGCCCATGACGCTCAGCCGCTCGCTGGCGGCCGCGGCACAGACCGTGTCATAGGTCACTTCTTGCGATACGGCAGCCATAGGCTCCACCCCGGTTGTGATGGACGCGCGTCCTGCCATTTCAGAGCGATGATCATCGCTTCGTGTTCCATGCCCGACAGCTTATGCCAATCGCGCAGCGGTGCAAGCCACCGCCGCACCCATGGGGCGCTGTGGCGACAGATGGAGTCAGCCTTTGCGAATGATCGACCCGGCCCCGTGTTCGGTGAAAAGCTCCAGCAGCGGCGCATTGGGCGCGCGCCCGTCGAGGATGACCACTGCGCGCACGCCGCCTTCAATTGCGGCCAGCGCGGTTTCGGTCTTGGGGATCATGCCGCCCGCGATGGTGCCGTCGGCTGTCATCTGGCGTATCTGGTCGGCGGTCAGTTCTGTCACCACTGCGCCCGAGGCATCGCGCACCCCGTCCACATCCGTGAGCAGCAGCAGCCTGTCGGCCTTGAGCGCTGCGGCAATCGCACCTGCCATCGTGTCGCCGTTGATGTTGAACGTCTCGCCATTGGCGCCTGCGCCCAGCGGCGCGATCACCGGGATCGCATCGTCGCGGAAAAGCGTGTGCAGGATGCGAGGATCGATGGCACTCGGCGTCCCGACCAAGCCCAGCGCAGGGTCGGTGGGTTCGCACATCACCAGGTTCGCGTCCTTGCCCGACAGGCCCACGGCGCGGCCGCCCTGAGCATTGATGGCCTGCACGATCCGCTTGTTGACCCGGCCCGACAGGACCATTTCCACAACTTCCATCGTGGCGGCATCGGTTACTCGCTTGCCGTTCACGAAATCGGACTTGATGTCGAGCTTGGCCAGCATTTCGTTGATCATCGGGCCACCGCCATGCACGATCACCGGGTTCACCCCGACCTGACGCATCAGCACGATGTCGCGGGCGAAGGTATCCATCGCGTCATCGTCGCCCATGGCATGGCCGCCGAATTTGATCACGACAATGGCATCGTCATAGCGTTGCAGGTAAGGCAACGCCTCTGACAATGTGCGGGCAGTGGCGATCCAATCGCGGTTCATGTCACGTTTCTTCATCCTGAGGTCCCTCGTCCCCAGAGGTTATCCCCCTGTGGCAGTCGGCGTGCAAGGGGGCTATTCGAGCGTGGCGATAATGCTGCGCAGGACGCTGATCCCGTCGCCCTTTTCGCTGGAGGTCAGGACGATCTCGGGGAAGGCGGCTGGATGTTTGGCCAGCGCGCCACGGACCTGCGACAGCATGCTGTCGCGGTCCTTTTCCTTGACCTTGTCGGCCTTGGTCAGCACGCATTGAAAGGTCACGGCGGCACTGTCCAGCAGGCTCATGATCTCTTCATCCACCGATTTGACCCCGTGGCGCGCATCGATCAGGACAAATGCTCGGCGCAGGTTCGGACGCCCGGCCAGATAGCTTTTCAGCAGGCGTTGCCATTTCTCGACCACCGCGAGCGGGGCATTGGCAAAGCCATATCCCGGCAGGTCGACGAGATAGTGGCTGTCGCCGCCAAGCGTGAAGAAGTTGATCTCTTGCGTGCGCCCTGGTGTGTTCGACGCGCGCGCCAGCCCCTTGCGGCCGGTCAGCGCATTGATCAGCGATGATTTGCCCACGTTGGAGCGTCCTGCAAAACATACCTCGATCCGGTCGCCCGGCGGCAGGCCTGACATGGCCACCACGCCTTTGAGGAATTCGGTCTGACCGGCAAAGAGCAAACGGCCACGCTCGGCGCTGAATTCATCGGGCGTCTGGGCCAGGGGGAAGGGCAGGCTGGTCATATAACCTCGACTTTGTCCCCGATGGAGATCCGGCCGGATTTGGTCACATAGGTGTAAACACCGCATTTCTGGTGACTGAAATTGGTCTTGAGCGCCTTGAGAGTATCCCCGTCGGCTTCGCCGGTCTCGGGGTTGGCCGTGGTAGAGCGGCACCGGATGATGGGTTCGCGTACTTCCAGTTCGACATCGCCAATGCGCAGGGTCTTGCCGATCCAGCCGTTCTCCTCCCAAGGGGCGAACCCCTCCAGATGGATGTTGCAGCGCCAGCGGTCAGGTGAAAGGGCCATGCCCATATGCATGCCCAGATCGGTACTGGTGGCGAGGTTGAGCACGCTGACCGATTGAAAACTGGTATCGGTCATGGCTACGTCCGGCACCCGCACAATCCCGGTCGATTGCGCGCGGTCGGCGGGCATCAGAGGTTTGACCCACTCCAGAAACGCGGCGCTTTCGCGGTCCGGACCAAAGGTGAGATCAGGCCGGTCGGGGTGGCTGAGCGTCACCGTACCGGCCGCTTCATCGGACTTCGCGGTGATGGCCATCAGCGCCAGCACCTTGGACACCAGCGTCCAGTTGACGCATTCGGCCCAGGCGGTGCCATCGGCGCGGGTCGCCTCGTGGCTGACCGCCCAGCGACGATCCCAAGGAAGGGCACGGCCTCCGGTCAGTTCCACGCTTTGCAGCGCCTCGCGGCCGTGGCTTTTGATCGGGTGGCGCCAAAGTGCTGCGATATTGGCCATCTATTTGCCTCCCGGCTTCTTGTCGCCGGGCGTTTTCGACTCGGGTTTCGCTGCGGGCGCGCTGCTCTTGCGGAAGCTTTCCTTGATATTGCCGAACACGTCCGGCTTGTACCCTTGGCTGCGCATGATCGCATATTGCTGTATGAACGTGATCGTGTTGTTGGCGATCCAGTAGAGCACCAGCCCGCTGGCAAAGCTGCCCAGCATGAACATGAACACCCAAGGCATCCAGGCAAAGATCATCTTTTGCGTGGGGTCGGTGGGCGACGGGTTCAGCTTTTGCTGAAGCCACATGGAAATCCCGAGCGCCAGCGGCATGATCCCGATGAATATCAGCGCCAAGATCGAGCCGGGTTCAGGTGCATCCCACGGGAAGAGGCCCCAAAGGTTATAGAGCGATGAGGGATCAGGGGCGCTGAGGTCGCGGATCCAGCCGATCCAGGGCGCATGGCGCAATTCCAGAGTGACAAAGATCACCTTGTAGAGCGAGAAGAAGATCGGGATCTGCAGCAGGATCGGCAGACAGCCCGAGGCGGGGTTCACCTTTTCCTTCTTGTAGAGTTCCATCACCGCCTTCTGCATCGCCTGCTTGTCGTCGCCGGCGCGTTCCTTGATCTTCTCCATCTGCGGCTGCAGCTCTTTCATCCGGGCCATCGAGACGTAGGATTTATAGGCCAGCGGCAGCAGCACGGCCTTGATCAGCAGGGTCAGCGCGATGATCGACCAGCCCATGTTACCGATCAGCTGGTTGAGGTAGTGCAGGACCGCGAAAATCGGCTTGGTCAGGAAGAAGAACCAGCCCCAGTCGATGGAATCGATGAAGCCTTCGACATTCTCCTCATTCTCATAGGCACGGATCGTCGCCCATTCCTTGGCACCCGCAAACAGGCGGGTATCGGCGGTCGCGGTTGCACCGGGTTCCAGCGTGACGGTGGGTTGCTTCACGGTCGTCTGGTAGATGCCGCGACGTGCGTCCTGGAAAGTGCTGAGCGTGAACGGCGCGCCTGGCTGCGGTATGAGCGTGGCCATCCAGAAGTGATCGGTGAACCCTGTCCAGCCATTGGCCTCGACCGCGATTGTCTTGTGCGCGCCGGCTGTCTCGAAATCGTCGTAGTCGGTTTCGGTGAGCTGGCCATCCACCATCTGGATGGCGCCTTCATGCAGGATGAAGAAATTCTTGATGTCCGGCGGAATGCCGTGGCGCGCAAGGATGCCGTAGGGCGCCAGCGTCGCGGGGGCGTTGCCGGTGTTTTCGACAGATTGGGTGACGGAGAACATATAGTTGTCATCGATCGAAATCTGCCGCCGGAATGTGAGGCCTGCGCCATTGTCCCAAGTCAGCGTGACCGGGCTGTCGGGCGTCAGCGTGCCGGTGCCCTCCTGCGTCCAGAGCGTATTGGCGCCGGGCACCTGCTCTTGGGTGAGGCCCTGGCCGGGGGCCCAGCCGAAGAGGGCGTAGTAGGGATTGATATCGCCGATGGGCGCCAGCAGTGAGACGATATCGGAGCCCGGTTCGATGGTTTCGCGGTAGTTCTTCAGTGACAGATCGTCGATCCGGCCGCCCTGCAGCGAAATGCTGCCTTTGACGCTGGGGGTGTCGATGGCGATCCGGGGGGCGTCGCTGGGTTTGGGCGCGGTGTCGGACGCGGGGGCGTCTGCAGTTGCGCCTGCGGTCGCACCTGCCGCTGCAGGCACCGCGGCGACGTCTGGCGTGGCAGCCGTGGGCGCGGTCAGCGTGTCGCCCTGCGCGATCTGGGTGGCCGGTTCGACCGGTTCGGTCTGCGGCGGGGGGAACAATACGAACCAGACCAGGATCACAAGGAAACTGAGCGCGGTTGCGAGGATGAGGTTCTTGTTCTGATCGTCCATACCAGCCGGCCACTTTATCTGTTTCTGGGTCCGAAGGGTTCAACGACGTGCGCAGCCAAAGGTCAAGCGGATTTCCGGGATTGCGCCCGATGCGCGTGGTTTTCTTGGGGAAACGCGGCGCGGGCGCTCAACCGAACTGCGTGCCGATGCGAGTGGGCGCATCGAGTTTTTCCAGATGAGCGCATATCCAGGCCTCGATCTGGTCGAGCGGCATGGGGCGGCCGATGCCGAAGCCCTGCACATGGCCGCAGCCCAGTTGCGCGAGCAAGGCATGCTCTCCGGCGGTTTCCACCCCTTCGGCGAGCGTGTCGAGCCCCAGCCGTTCGGCCATCAGCAAGATGGCCGAAACCATGCGTTGCTGTTCGGGGTCGCGGTTCACTCTGGTCACGAAGGACCGGTCGATCTTGAGCCGCTGCACGTCGAACCGCCGGATCGACGAGATCGAGGCATGGCCGGTGCCAAAATCATCGAGGTCGATCTGGCAGCCCAGTTTTGACAGGCCGCTGATGTTGCGAACGATGGTATCATCGGGCGAGCTGGCAACGACGGTTTCGAGTATCTCGATGCCGAGGCGTTCCTGGGCGAGCTCGAACCGGTCGAGTTCCCATTCGATCTTTTGCACCAGATTCGGATTGCGCAGCTCTTCCGGCGCGAAATCCACACTGATGCGCGGCACATCAAGCCCGCCCGCATCCCAGGATTTCAGCGCGCTGAGCGCACCGTATAGCATTACCTCGCCCAACCGTTCCATTCGGTTGGTCAGTTCCAGTGGAGGCAGGAATTCGGCGGGCGCAATCATGCCACGGGTTGGATGTGTCCAGCGCGCGAGCGCCTCGAACCCTGTGACCCGCCCCATATCGGTCGAGATTTGTGGCTGAAACCATGGGCCGATCTGGCCGGCGTCCAGTGCCTCGGAGACCTCGTCCGACAGGCCGCATCGCTGAGAATCGTGGGCGCGTGCATTTCCTGGCTGTAGGCGCGCATTGCGGATGGGCCGTGCCGCAGCGCTTCGGCCAATGCGGTTTCGGCGGCCTCCAGCAACGCGGGGCCGGCCTTGCGCCGCAGGTTGAAGTCAAGTGACAGGCCGACGGAGGCGCTATTGTAGACGGTCGCTCCATCCAGCAGTACCGGCTCTTCGAGGGCCCCATGGAGCCGGTTGGCCAGATGCAGCGCATCGCCAAGGTCAAGCCGCCGCACCGGTGCGATGGAGACCGCAAAGAGCGCGTCATCCAGCCGGCACACCCGATCGGGCGCGCGCAGGACCGATTTCAGCCGTGCCAGCAATGTCTCGATCATCGCTTCGGCCGTGTCGGCCCCGAAGCGCTCTGGAAGGTCGCTGTAATCGTCGATCTGAAGGAGGATGCAGGCAGTGTGGCGGGAAGACCTGTCTGCGCATTGCGCCGCGCAATCCAGAGCCGCCTGAAACCCGTCGCGGTCGATCGTCGCGTTGTCGTCATGGTAGGGGGCGCTCTGCGGGTCTGTACAGACACCGGCAAAGGCCAGGCAGATCGGATACCCGAGTGCCAGCATGATCAGAATCTCTTCGCCACCCAACCAGAACCCGGCCAGCACAAATGCCGGCAAAAGCGCGAGGGCGGACGGATTTTGCAGCCCGAGACGCAAAGAGCGTCGCAGCCCGGTCAGAAACGGGATAAGGCGCGTGTTCATCAAGCAAATCCCCTTAGATCACCTTTTAAGGCTAGCTGCGGGGTATCAACACACGCTTAACGCAAGTCGGGCACATCCTCGGAATTTTCATCAGATTTCACAGACCCCAGTGCTAGCCCGGTAAAATCAAACAGTTTCGGGTCCAGAAGATGCGACGGGCGCGCATTGGTCAGGGCGCGGAACATCACCTGCCTGCGGCCCGGACTGCGCGCCTCCCAACCATCGAGGATCTGTTTGACTTGCTGTCGTTGCAGCCCGTCCTGACTGCCGCACAGATCGCAGGGGATGATGGGATATTGCATGGCCTTGCTGAATTTTTCGCAATCGGCTTCGGCGACATGGGCCAGAGGCCGCAGCACGAACAGATCGCCCTCTTCGTTCACCAGCTTGGGCGGCATCGTCGCAAGGCGCCCGCCGTGAAAGAGATTCATGAAGAAGGTTTCCAGAATATCGTCGCGGTGATGGCCCAGCACGACAGCGGTGCAGCCTTCTTCGCGGGCGACACGGTAGAGATTGCCGCGCCGCAAGCGCGAGCAGAGCGCGCAGAATGTCCGGCCCTGGGGGACCTTGTCTACGACGATCGAATAGGTGTCCTGATATTCGATCCGGTGCGGCACTTGCATGCGCTCCAGAAACTCTGGCAGCACTGTCGCCGGAAATCCGGGTTGCCCCTGATCGAGATTGCACGCCAGCAGGTCCACCGGCAGCAAGCCGCGCCATTTCAGCTCGTAAAGCACCGCCAGCAGGGTATAGCTATCCTTGCCGCCCGAGAGACATACCAGCCATTTGTCGCGCGCGCCGTCGGCGTCGCGGGCGGTGGCGGATACCATGCCATATTGCTCGACCGCCTCGCGGGTCTGGCGCAGGATGCGCTTGCGCAGCTTCTTGAACTCGGTCGTGCGGGGCGCGCCGTGAAAAAGTGGGTGAATATCGTCTGCATCATCTAGCATGGGCAGGCTTTAGGGCTTTCGCGCCCCTCGGGCAAGGGGCGCGATCAGCGGTTGGGTTGCTGGACTTCGCTCAGTTTCAGCGCGGCCAGTGCTGCCAGCGCGCTGAGGCCGGCAAAGATCGCCAGAACGACGGATGGCCCGGCCAGATCCGCGAGCAGGCCAAACCCGCCACCGGCCAGCAGCAAAACGCCGATCACGGTATTGGACAGCGCGGTATAGATCGCCTTGCCGCCCTGGGTGTCCATATCCGTCAGATGTGTCTTGCGCCCCGCGCGCACGCCCTCATAGGCGATCTGTGCGGCAAAGATGAAGAGCGCCGCCATTGCCGGCCCGCCGATTTCCCCAGTGACCAGCCCGATCGCGGCAGCGCCACCCAGGGCAACCGCCGCCGTGGCTCCGGATAACGCCAGCGTCATCCGGCTGGAGCGATCCGACAGGCGGCCCCAGATGTAGGACGAACCGATCGCGGCAAGCGACGAGGCGACCATCAGCAGGCCAAGATTGCCCAACCTTGCCGCGCTGCCTGCGTTGCTGAGCATGACGAGGAAAGGCGGGGCCAGAGCGGTGGGGATGAGCAGGGCGCGCACCAGCACATAGGCCCGGAATTCGGCATCTGTGCGCAACGGCCTGATCACCGCGCGCGCGGTGTCGAATCCATCGGCGTTCAGATCTGCCTTTGGCTCATCCAGTTGCACAAAGGTGGCGGCGGCCATGAGCCACAGCGCGCCGGCGACCATGATGGCAACCGAAAGGCTGGTCACGCTCAGCGGCGGTACGCCGATGCTGAGGCCCAGTGCGAAGGCAAAGACCGCGATTGCCGAAACTGTGCCTGCCGCGCCCGAAACCGTGCCACGCGATCCCTTGGCCAGGGTGCGGGCCGCGATGTCCTTGTAGCTGGCCGAACATACCGCACGTGCCAACGCAAGTGCGGCCAGACAGCCAAGGATAACCCAGCCCGCGCGCGCACCCTCCAACGTGAGGGCGGCGCAGGCGACCCCGAGTGCTGCCAGCCCCTGCAGCATGGCCCCGCCCGCCCAGAAATACTTGCGCACCCGGCGGCGCTGGATCTCTCGGGCCAGCAGGATCTGCGGCAACAGCGCACCCGCCTCGCGGATCGGGACCAGCGCGCCGATCAGGTATCCGGGTGCGCCGACGGCGCTCATCAGCCACGCCAGCACCAGTTTGGGGTCGATCAGCCCATCGGCCAGCTTGGTGGCCGAAAGCGACGCAAAATGCCGCATGAAGCGCTGCGCTTCGCCCTTGTCGTCAGGTGAGTGGGCGCCGGTCATGGCGCGGTACAGTCTGGTTATCGACACGCCTCGCCCCTTGCTCTGTGATCGCCCTGTATCTGTGTCGCATGTGCGCGACCCGCAGGAAAGACTCGCAATAAAAATGTCGCGCGCAGACCTTTGCCGCAGCTATGCTGCCCGGGAAAGGAGTGCCGCCCACATGAGCGACATGGACCCACCGAACGAACCCGACGCGCCCAGCGCACCCGGTCCCTTCAGTAGCCGCCGCTTGCCGATGACCTTCGGGATGCTGGTTTTCGGTTTCGGCGTGGCGGCGGGTTTTCTACTGGCGTTCTCGGGCTACGGGCTGGAGGACAGTGCAGGGCTGATCATCAGCATATTCCTATCGCTGATCGGGATGCTGCTGATCGTGGGGGCGATCCTGTTGTTCTTTCGCCGGCGTCTCTGGTCTTTGCTTTTTGGTCGGGCAGAGGCGCAGCTGGAGATGTTCGCCACGCCGTTGTCGCGCGTGGCGAGTGGGGCCGCGGCGCGCGACCCCAAGGCCGCGACCGACGCTGCCCGCGACCTGTTGCAGCTGACATTCGCGCGCTATGCATGGGTATCGACGCGGCGCTGGCTGATTGCCGCGCTGACCGGGCTGATCGCCGCGATGGCGGCGCTGTCGGGCACGGCGCTGCTGTTCAAGCAGAACCAGTTGATCGAAGTGCAATCGGGCCTGCTGATTGAGCAGAATGCGCGCATTACCGAACAAACCGCCCTGCTGGCCACGCAGGTGGAGTTGGCCGAAGCACAGCGCAACGCGGCGCTTGCGGTCGAGATGACCGAGATCGCAGCATTGCTGGGTGCGGCGCTCGACCGTTCGGAACAGGCATTGGGGAGCGGGGCGGCGCAGTATGTCGCGGTGCTCGATCCCGACAGGGATATCAGCCAGAGCCTGCGGATGCGCATCATCTCGGCCTCGCGGGCATCCAAGCCGTACCGATTTCTGGCGCCTGCCCTGCGGGCCTATGACACGGCCGACAAGATGCGTGTTGCATCGAGCCGCCGCCGCGATGACCTACCGCTTTTTTACGAAGGGGCCGCCGCGGGCTTTCGCTGGCAGAAGCCGAGCAGTGGCACCGATCTGATCGACCGGCCCGCCAGCCCCGAACGCGCGCAACTGCTGGAGATCATGACCCGGTCAGGGCTGCGCGAACTGGAGGGATTCAACTTCTTCGGGCTTGATCTGTCCTTTGCCTATGCCGAGGACATGTCGCTGTTTGGCCTCAGCCTGCAAGGCGCGCAATTGAGCTATGCCAGTTTTGCCCGTGCGCAGATACTCGAGACGGATTTCGGCGGCGCATCACTGGAGAACGCTCGCTTTCACGGGGCGCGGATCGAGCGCAGCCAGTTCCGCAGCTTTACGCCTGAGACGGCCAAGGGCCCCTATGCAGGGCCGGACGCCTTTGGTCCGACGTTCCTGTCGGGTGCGTCCTTTGCCGGGGCGTTTCTGCGAGAGGTGGATTTCACGGATGCCAGTGCGATCACCGCCGATTTCGACGGCGCGACGCTGCACACCGTGTCGCTGGCTGGCGCGATTCTGGGCGGTGCGACCTTTCGGGATGCGGTGCTGCTGGACGTGGATTTCACAGGTGCGGGCCTGCAATCGGTCGAATTTGACGGGGCGTTCGTGCTGCGCGAGGACTTCATGGATGCGCTGGACCTAGCGGCGGCGCCGGGCACCTTTCGCGCTGACCGTTACGTGCTGGAGCCGAGCAGCATAGATGCGTTGATGAAGGTGGATTCGGCCTATCAGGCACTGGCCCGCATAGACATCCCCGAAATCGAGGGCGATGCGCGGGTCTGGCGGATAAAGCGGGTGAAGCCGTTCGAGGAGTGAACGCGGTGCCGCTGCGGCTTCCAAGCGGCCTTTATTCTGCGCGCAAGAGGGCCGCGCTCAATCAGGCACGTTGTCCACACCCGAGCCGCCCCACGGGTTGCAGCGCAGGATGCGGCGCGCGGCAAGCCAGCCGCCTTTGATGCCGCCGTGGCGTTCCAACGCCTCCAGTGCATAGGCGCTGCATGTCGGATGGAACCGGCAGCCATGCCCGACCCACGGGCTGAGCAGCAGGCGATAGCCGCGCACCGGCAGTGACAGGACACGGGCGAGCGGTGTCATCCCGGTGTCTGCCCGTGCAATTTGCGCAGCGCATGGTCCAAGTCGCCCTTGAGCCGCTCGAATGGGCGGGCGGCGGTGGCTTCGGCCCGACCGATCAGCACATAATCCCAGCCGGGCAGGGCGGCATCCGGCAGCACCGCGCGCGCGGCTTCGCGCAGCCGCCGCTTGGCGCGGTTGCGGGCGACGGCGTTGCCGACTTTCTTGGAACAGGTGAAGCCGACGCGAACCAGATCGCTGCCGTCATCGCGGCGGCGGGCCTGCACCATCACGCCGGCGGTTCCGCAGCGGCGGGCGCGCGCTGCGGCCAGAAAATCGGCGCGCTTGCGCATGATCACTGGCTGGATGGCATCCGGGCGCGACGAAACCGCCGGTGGCATAGTCCCGGCATTGCTGACGGGGGCCTCCGGCGGTGTCATTTCGTGCAATCCTGTTGAGCGCTTACGCGCTCAGCGACTTGCGGCCGCGCGCGCGACGCGCGTTCAGGATCTTGCGGCCTGCTTTGGTGGCCATGCGTGCGCGAAAACCGTGGCGCCGCTTGCGTACCAGGTTCGAGGGTTGAAAGGTGCGTTTCATCGCTCCATCTCCGACTTTTGTTCGAGCGGCAGACGCGGGAATAGGATTCGCGCAGGGCCCGGTGAGTATCCGAAGCCCGGTCTATAGAGGGCCGTTTTCGCCAAGTCAAACCCGTGCAAGGCCATTTGCAACAAAATTCCTGCGATACGAAGGGGTGATGTTACAAAAGCGGGTAGATGGTGCCGGTACCCGTGCCGATACTTCACCTGCGATCAAGCGCGCGTGATCCGGCTATCAATTTCATGCGGTGCCCTTCATCTAGGGTTTTCATAGATCGCCTAGAAAGACCGCACTATCATGGACCATTCCACGCCCGCGACCAAGCACAAGTACCTGCGGCATGCGCCGCTGGCCGCGATTCTGATCGTTGCCGCGATCGGCGCATTCACGTTGCGCGAACACCTCAGCTTTGACGTGCTGCGCGAAAACCGCGAGGCGCTGCTGGCGTTTCGCGATTCCTATTTCATCGCCATGGTCGCGGCCTTCATCGGGCTCTATTTCGTGATCGTCGCCTTTTCGCTGCCCGGCGCAGCAGTGGCGTCGGTGACGGGCGGGTTTCTGTTTGGCCTCGCGCTGGGCACCACGTTCAACGTTTTGGCCGCCTCGCTCGGGGCGTTCGCGATTTTCTGGGCGGCGCGTGCGGGGTTGGGCAAAACGTTGGCCGCACGGATGGAAGCATCAGAGGGGACATTGCAAAAAATCAACACCGGCCTGCGCGAGAACGAGATCAGTGTGCTGTTCCTTCTGCGTTTGGTGCCCGCCGTGCCGTTTTTTGTCGCCAACCTTCTGCCCGCGCTGGTCGGCGTGAAGTTCCGTAATTTCGCGATCACCACATCGCTCGGAATCATTCCCGGGGCGTTGGTCTTTACCTGGATCGGTGTCGGGCTGGGCGAGGTTTTTGACCGCGGCGGCAGCCCCGACCTAAGTCTGCTGTGGGAACCGCAGGTTATCGGCCCGCTTCTGGGTCTCAGCGCGCTGGCGGCGCTGCCCATTGTAATCAAGGCCCTCCGGGGCATGAAAGGCCACTGAATCATGACTAAACTGAAAACGGATATCCTCGTGATCGGGGCAGGTTCCGGCGGCCTTTCGGTCGCGGCTGGCGCGGTGCAGATGGGGGCAAGGGTTGTCCTGCTGGAAGGCCTCAAGATGGGCGGCGATTGCCTGAATTACGGCTGCGTTCCTTCAAAGGCACTGATCGCGTCGGGCAAGGCCGCCTATGCGCAGGCCCATGCAGATAAGTTCGGCGTGGCGAATGTCATCCCAAAGGTGGACTATGCTGCCGCCAAGGACCACGTGGCAGATGTGATCGACACCATCGCTCCGGTCGACAGCCAGGAACGGTTCGAGGGTCTCGGCGTGCAGGTGATCCGTGAATTCGGCACGTTCATTTCACCCACCGAAGTGCAGGCAGGCGACACGGTGATCACCGCGCGGCGCATCGTGATTGCCACGGGGTCGTCGCCGTTGGTGCCACCGATCCCCGGGCTGGACAAGGTGCCCTATCTGACCAACGAGACGCTGTTTGGTCTGCGCGAACAGCCTGATCATCTGCTGATCATCGGCGGTGGTCCGATCGGCATGGAAATGGCGCAGGCGCATGTCCGGCTGGGCAGCCGTGTCACGGTCATCGAAGGGGACAAGGCGCTGGGCAAGGATGACCCCGAAACCGCCGCCATTGTGCTGGACCGGCTGCGCGGCGAGGGCATCGAGATTGCCGAGGATGCAATGGCATCCGAAGTTCGCGGCAAACCCGGTATGGTCGAGGTCGAAGTCAAGGATGGTCGCGTCTTCAAGGGGTCGCATTTGCTGATAGCGGTGGGGCGCAAGGCCAATATGGACGGGCTGAACCTCGATGCGGCGGGAATCGCTACCACCAGAGCGGGGATCAAGGTGGACGACCGCCTGAAGACCACCAATTCCCGCGTCTACGCCATTGGGGACGTGGCAGGGGGGATGCAATTTACCCATGTGGCAGGCTATCACGCCGGTGTCATCATCCGCTCGGCGCTCTTTGCCCTGCCGTCAAAGCAGCGCACGGACCACATTCCCTGGGCCACCTACACAGAACCCGAACTGGCGCAGGTGGGCCAGACCGAGGCGCAGGCGCGCCAGGCGCATGGTGACAAGCTGGAAGTGGTCAGGTTTGAATACGCCCATAACGACCGGGCGATTGCCGAGCGCAAGACGACGGGTCTGATCAAGGTGATGGTGGTCAAGGGGCGGCCGGTTGGCGTGTCTATCGCGGGCGCACAGGCGGGCGAGCTGATCAACCTCTGGGCGCTGGCTTTGGCCAACAGGATGAAGATGAAACAGGTGGCCGCGATGGTCGCGGCCTACCCGACAATCGGCGAGATCAACAAACGGGCGGCGGGGGCCTATTTCTCGCCCCGGCTCTTTGATAGTCCTGTGGTCAAGCGGGTGGTGGGCCTGGTCCAGCGCTGGCTACCCTGAGCAGGAGGCGCGAGGGCTGGAGAGATGAACACACTTTCAGGCCGATTCCTGATTCTGACTGCCGTTTTCGTGATGCTGGCCGAAGTGCTGATCTTCGTCCCGTCAGTGGCGCGTTTCCGCGAGGATTTTCTGCAAGCGCGGCTGGAACGCTCGCAAATCGCGTCGCTGTCGCTGCTCGCCAGCGAGGAAATCAGCAAGGACCTGGAAGAAGAGCTGTTGAGCAACGCAGGCGTTTTCAACGTTGTGCTGCGGCGCGACGAGGCGCGCCAGCTTATGCTGTCCTCCCCCATGCCCGCGCCGATCTCGGCCACCTATGACCTGCGCGATCCTTCGGCGCTGGTCCTGATTCGTGATGCGATGTTGCGATTGCTGGATCCCGAACCGCGAGTGATCCGGGTGATCGGCGCGCCGGTGCGCATGGCCGGGTTGCTGATCGAAATCACCATGGAGACCGGCACGCTGCGGGCGGCGATGATCGACTACGGGTTGCGGATCCTGCTGTTGTCGGCGGTGATCTCGATCATCACTGCGCTCCTTCTTTTCCTCGCAGTGCGCAGAGTCCTCGTGAAACCGATCAAGCGGGTCGTCAGCTCGATGAAGGCCTATGCGCTGGCGCCCGAGGACGCGCGCGGTTTTATCAAACCTGATGCGAGCATCCGCGAGTTGCGCGAGGCCGAAGAAACGCTGCAACTGCTTCAGACCCAGCTGACCAGCGCGCTCAGGCAAAAGGAACGTCTGGCGCAGCTGGGCAGCGCCGTGGCCAAGGTCAGTCATGATCTGCGCAATATCCTGACATCGGCGCAGCTATTCACCGACCGAATCGAAATGTCCGAGGATCCGGCGGTCAAACGCATGGCGCCCAAGCTGGTGAATTCGATCACCCGCGCCGTGCATCTGTGCGAATCGACGTTGGCTTACGGCAAGGCTGAAGAACCCGCGCCGACGCTGAGCCGGTTCATGCTGCAAGACATCCTGAGCGATGTGATTGACAGCGAGCGGTTGTCGGCCACCGGCAGCGATATCAGCTTTGCCGAGGATATCCCGGCCAGCCTGACCGTGCGGGGTGATCCCGAGCAGCTCTACCGTGTGCTGGCCAACCTGGTGCGCAACGCCCGTCAGGCCATCGTGGCCAGTAGCCAACCGGGCGAGATTAGCGTCGCGGCCGAAGAGACGGCCGACGCCTGGACGATCCGGATCAGCGATACGGGCCCCGGCCTGCCCCCCAAGGCGCAAGAACATCTCTTCACTCCGTTTCAGGGTGGCGTCAGCAAGGGTGGCACCGGCCTGGGCCTGACCATTTCCGCCGAGTTGGTGCGCGGTCACGGCGGCGATCTGGTGCTGGATTACACGGGCGAGGGCGGCACTTCCTTCGTGATTACCCTGCCCAAGGGCAATATCGGTTGAAAGCGGTTCAGTTTCTGCGCATCCCCCCCTTGCCAACCGCCACGCCAGCCGCTAGATGCTGCCCCAGTGGACCGATAGCTCAGCTGGATAGAGTACTTGACTACGAATCAAGGGGTCGGGGGTTCGAATCCTCCTCGGTCCGCCACAAACCATTCGCGAACCCGAGATGAGGCCCCCAAGCGGGCCTTTTTCCTTTTTGTGTCATAGGGGTTTAGCGGAGACATCCGACTTTCGGAGACTGGCGGTTGGCCCGAAATTGGTCTCCGAACGCCTCGCGTCTCCTTTCACCCGCCCTTCACCCAAATCGAGACGGTATCGAAAGGTGATTAGTTTTCAGTGACTTGGTGAAGTCGGATTGCGCGCAGTTGAAGGCGACTCTGACCTGCCCCCCCAAATTTCGGACCATTCAAAAAGAGAGTTTGTTCTTGTAACGTTCAAAGCAACGAGGAGAACGAAGAATGCGGAAGTCACGTTTCACAGAGGAACAGATAGTCGGGATTTTGCAGGAGTATGCTGCGGGTGCCAAAGTGTCTGAACTTTGCCGCAAGCATGGGATGTCCGATGCGACGCTGTACAAGTGGAAAGCCAAGTATGGCGGCATGACAGTATCGGAGCTGCGCCGCCTGAAGGACCTGGAGGCCGAGAACTCGGAGCTGAAACGTCTGCTGGCTGACGCGATGCTCGATAATGCTGGTCTTAAGGGGCT
>Ga0209344_10000884_pt1 | contig 44811 bp, 38 predicted proteins | sample Cruoilmetagenom6_FD_187293 | JGI IMG/M metagenome (GOLD analysis project Ga0209344, IMG submission 187293) | Oil polluted marine microbial communities from Coal Oil Point, Santa Barbara, California, USA - Santa Barbara Oil Seep Sample 6 (SPAdes)... | ecosystem: Environmental > Aquatic > Marine... | reverse complement strand
TTGCTTTGATATCCAGCAGATCGCGCAGATGGATCGGTGGGTTGGATTTCATCCGCGCAGAATACTGCTTCCACATCTCGTAAGACGCGCGATCACAGGCCGTTTGCAACATATGCATGGATTGCGCTTCCCAGGCGTGGGTTTCACCGGTGCTGCGCGACTTATAAAATCCGCCAATCGGCAGAACACCAGTTTCACCTATCCAGCCACGACCGTGCACTTTTTCCAGCTTTCGCTGGATCCCACCCACGCCTATTCCCGAAATCCGGCTATGCATGCCGGGAAAGTACTCGGTGACCATTGCCCGGCTAAGTCCTACGGCTTCAAAGTTCAAACCGCCGCGATATGAAGAAACTACGGATATCCCCATCTTCGCCATGATCTTTAGCAGACCCTGGTCAATCGCTTCCCGGTACCTCGAAACCGCCTGTGTTAGACTACAATCCAGCAATCCCCGATCTATCCTGTCAGCCAGGGAATCTTCGGCCAGATAGGCGTTTACCACAGTAGCGCCACACCCGATCAGAACCGCAAAATAATGTGGGTCAATACATTCGGCCGAACGCACTGCAATAGAACTGAACGTGCGCAACCCTTTACGCGTCAGCCAGCTATGGATCGCCGATGTCGCAAGAATCATTGGCATGGCTATCTTGCCCGGCCCCTGCATCTGGTCGGTCAGAATGATATGCCCGGTACCCGAACGCACTGCATCTTCGGCTTCTGCCCTGATCCGCCCCAGATTTTCCAGCAGTGCCGTTTGCCCGTCGCCAACCGGGAACGTGCAGTCAATCTCAACCATTGGCGCGTTAAACGATTCAACCAGTCTGTCAAACTGCGCGTTGCCAACAAACGGGCTGTCCAATACCAGAATTTCGGTTTGCGAACTATCCTCATCCAGCACGTTTTTCAGGTTTCCGAACCGTGTTTTCAGGCTCATCACCCGATATTCGCGCAAGCTGTCAATTGGCGGGTTGGTGACCTGACTAAAGTTTTGCCGGAAAAAATGGCTTAGTGGACGATACTGGTTTGACAGCACCGCCGAGGGTGTATCATCCCCCATTGACGCCAGCGTTTCCTTCCCATCTTCGGCCATGGGTGCAAGAATTTGTTCCATTTCTTCAAGCGTATAGCCCGCCGCGATCTGGCGTTTGCGCAGTTCGGCCCCGGAATAAATTGCGCGCTCGCTCAACCCGGATAATTCTTCCTCCAGATCATTGATTTTGCCGACCCACTCGCCAAAGGGTAACGCCGAGGCCATTTTATCCTTAATCTCGGTATCATGAAACAAAAGGCCCATTTTCATATCCACCGCTAGCAACTGCCCCGGCCCCAAAGCGCCCTTTTCAACCACGCTTGCTTCATCCGTTGGCACCATTCCGGTTTCAGACCCAGCAATCACCAACCCGTCGCCGGTCACAGCATAGCGCATCGGGCGCAGCCCGTTTCGGTCAAGCCCGGCACACACCCAGCGCCCGTCAGTCATCGCCAGCGCGGCGGGGCCATCCCAGGGTTCCATCACCGAATTGCAGTATGAATACATATCACGCCAGGCCTGTGGTAGTTCCACCGCCTGCTTGGACCAGCTTTCGGGCACCATCATGGTTTTCGCCATCGGCGCGGATCGCCCGGCACGTACCAAAACCTCAAAAACCGAGTCTAATGCGGCTGAGTCCGACGATCCGAGCGGCACAATTGGCTTAATATCGTCCGCCATGTTACCAAATGTTGCAGATGCCATGCGTATTTCATGGCTTTTCATCCAGTTCAGATTTCCCTTTAGCGTGTTAATTTCACCATTGTGGGCAAGCATGCGAAATGGTTGTGCCAACCACCATTGTGGAAACGTGTTTGTGGAATAGCGCTGGTGGTAAATTGCAAACGCTGATTCAAAGCGATCATCCATCAGGTCGGGATAGAATTCAGCAACCTGTTCAGCCAGCATCATGCCTTTGTAGATGATCGAACGGCAGGATAGAGAACAGATATACATGCCATGGATCTGGGCGGCCGCCACCGCCTTTTCTACCCGGCGTCTGATAACGTAAAGTTCGCGTTCGAACGTTTCCTCATCCACACCTTTGGAATTTGAAATCAGTATTTGTTCAATCTCGGGTCTGGTCGCATTCGCCTTTTCACCCAGGCATGATACATCCACCGGCACGTGGCGCCAGCCGTAAATGTAATAGCCCATTCGCAAGACTTCGCTTTCAACGATGGTCCTACAAATTTCCTGCGCACCGAAATCTGTGCGTGGCAAAAACACCTGACCAACCGCGATCAGTTCGTCTGGGCGAGGCTTGTGGCCGGTGCGTTCAACCAGATCGTAGAAAAAGGGAACTGGGATTTGAACATGAATGCCTGCACCGTCCCCGGTTTTGCCATCCGCATCAACAGCGCCGCGATGCCACACGGCCTTTAGCGCATCGATTCCGTTTTGCACAACTTTACGGCTTTTTTTGCCGTCGATCGAAACAACAAGGCCGACGCCGCAGGAAGAATGCTCGTTTTCTTCGGAATAGAGACTGTTTTTCGCCAGCCATGCACGCTTGGCTTCTTCGCCTATGACCCAGTTTTCATCGTATTTTGTCATTTTTGATCCTCAATCGCAAAACTGGCGATGATTTTTTCAACATCGGCTTCGGAATATTGTGTTCGCCCATTCGGCATATCGTTGGTGCTATTGACGTAATCGACGAAATATTCGTCCTTCAAGGTCAACCCATCGGTATCGTCCAGTAACCCAAGCGAAATACTGGTATTTCCTTCATAGAGGCCAGTTGTCAGTTTGAACCAGATTGCAGAACCACATTTTTTGCAATTTGCCCGTTCTGCAAAACTTGAACTTTGAATCGTGTTGATGTTTTCCGACCCTGACAGTTCCAGTCTTTCGGAATCCACGGATATTCCGCGGAATGCAGATCCAACCCATCGCTGGCACGTTTTACAATGGCACATGGAAAAATGATCGGGCATATCGTGCGCCGTAAATGTCACGGCGCCACACATGCATTGCCCTGTCTTATTTACCATTACGTTACTCCAATCTCATCTCGGTTAGACGGTATTTTTAAATGCCCGATCCGCTTGGTTGGCCGGGTATTAGTGTCTAATGCGGCGTATTTCTATTCAGCTGCGACAGAGGTCGCGGCCGTTATGTATTCCAACATGGCCGCTGCAGCCTCGCGCCCGTCGCGAATTGCCCAGACGACCAGACTTGCCCCGCGTTGGATGTCACCGCAGGCATAGACCCCATCCAGGTTGGTGGCGTGCGTTTGAAAGTCGGCCTTGACCGTTCCCCAGCGCGTCACTTCCAATTCGGGCACGCCCCAGAGAGTTGGCAGGTCTTCCGGCAAAAACCCCAACGCCTTAATGACAAGATCTGCCTCTTCGATATAGTCGGCGTCCGGGATAACCTCTGGCGATTGGCGACCGCTGGCGTCTGGTGCGCCAAGATGCATTTTTTGCACGATTACAGCGGTAACTTCGTCGCCATTACTGTCAAAACCTTTCGGTCCGGACAGCCACACAAATTGCACGCCTTCTTCCTCGGCGTTCGTAACCTCTCGCAAGGACCCGGGCATATTTTCGCGGTCCCTCCGGTAAAGGCATTTTACGCTTTCGGCCCCTTGGCGGATGGCGGTACGAACACAATCCATGGCCGTGTCGCCGCCGCCTATGACAACAACGCGTTTACCTTCTGCGTTCAATTCACCGGAATCAAATTCCGGCACTTCGTCGCCAAAACTTTTCCGGTTGCTCGCTGTCAGATAGTCGATGGCGCGCACGACACCTTCGCTGCCACTACCGAGTGCATTCAGGTCTCTGGATTCATAAACGCCGGTGGCAATCAGAACCGCGTCGTGTTTTCCACGAATTGCGTCAAAGGACAGGTCTTCGCCGACGTTGCAGTTCAGAACAAACTCTACTCCGCCATCACGCAGCTGGTCGATCCGCTTCATGACGATATCTTTTTCCAGTTTGAAACCGGGAATGCCGTAAGTCAGCAAGCCACCGGCGCGGTCATAACGGTCGTAAACCGTAACCTGCACGCCCTGACGTCGCAGCACATCCGCGGCGGCCAGCCCACCGGGACCGGCGCCAATAATGCCAACGCTTTCACTGCGCTCAACAGCCGGGCTAATCGGAAGAACCCAGCCCTTTTCCCATGCTGTGTCGGTAATGTACTTTTCGACACTACCGATTGTAACTGTTCCGTGGCCAGATTGCTCGATCACGCAGTTACCTTCGCACAAGCGATCCTGCGGGCAAATACGGCCACAGATTTCCGGGAATGTGTTAGTCGCCTGACTTAGCTCATAGGCTTCCTGCAATCGCCCTTGTGCGGTCAGGCGTAACCAGTCGGGAATATTGTTGTGCAGTGGGCAATGACTTTGGCAATAGGGAACGCCACACTGGCTGCACCGGCTTGCCTGTTCAGCGGCCTTGGCCTTTGCATATTCTGTATATATCTCGTCAAAATCAGCCCGTCGCATATCCGGATCACGCTTTTGCGGCATGTCCCTTGCAACATCGATAAACTTCAACATAGGCTCTTTTGCCATATTCCATTCCTAGCAGAATCTACGGATCAACAATCTACCTGTGTAAGTCCAAGTGACGACAAAGAAAAGGCAGTATTTATGACCTATAGATGCAGTTATTTCGGCCACTTCTTGGTGTGGTAGAGCGAAAGGCCGATTATTAGGTCTTAAGAGCTTACCTTAATGATGCCTTTCTATTTAGAATCCGCAGGTTAGGTTAGGCTATACGAATCGAATTGGCCCCCTACATGTCTTTGTTCCATCTTTTATTGCTAGCGATCGTTCAGGGAATTACTGAATTCTTGCCGGTTTCTTCCTCTGGCCACTTGATTCTTATCCCGAATCTGACGGGGCTGGATGATCAGGGGCAGATCATAGATGTCGCGGTGCATCTGGGCACCTTGCTTGCCGTCGTGATCTATTTTCGCAAAGATGTCGCCCTTGGTTTGTCCGGATTACCCCGCCTTGTAACGGGCCATATAGACACGCCAGGGTCAAAGTTGGCATTCCTTTTAGTAGTAGCAACAATCCCGGTCGTCGTTGTAGGGACCGTTTTAAAACTAACCGGCCTGAATGACGCATTGCGATCCATCGCTGTGATTGGCTGGGCTATGTTGATATTCGGCGTCGTTCTCTATTGGGCAGACAGGCGCGATCCGTCACCCAAATCCACCGACGATTGGTCAAAAAGGGATGCTGTGATCATGGGTTTGTGGCAGACAATCGCCTTGATACCCGGCACGTCACGGTCCGGCATTACCATATCAGCCGCGCGCCATCTGGGTTACGCCCGCCAGGATGCGGCCCGGATTTCGATGTTGATGTCGATACCGACTATCGTTGCGTCAGGTGTGTTTCTGGGTGCAGAAGTTGCGGTTACGGCAAATGCAGAGGCGGCGCGTGACGGGGCTATTGCGGCGGTATTTTCATTCATAGCGGCTTTGGTGGCACTGACGCTGATGATGCGTTTGCTACGCACCATCAGTTTCACACCTTACGTGATTTACCGGGTCGCTTTAGGGCTGGTTCTATTATGGATCGCCTATACCTAAGTCTTTAAATTCTTTGCGGAATCCATAATCTCTGCAAACTGACCTGAAGGTCGATAGACCCACAAATAGTCGGATAGAACAGCCTCAGGTGCTATCGGTTTTATCCCAAGATCAGCAAGCCCTTTTGCACCATCTGAAACAACGTTGTCTTTTCGTAAATTTCGCACTTGATCGCGCGTCAGAATTGTATTGTTAAATAAACCCAGGGTAACGGCCTGGGCAGCACCCAAGATACCGCCGATAACCGAACCCACACCAAAAGGCAGGTTTAATATCAGCCTGCGGCGATGTATGGTTTCCAGCATCAGATCCATCAACTGGCGCAAGGTGGTCACCTTTGGCCCGCCGAGTTCGTAAATACCAGCTGCGGCCTTTCCAAGCGCACCTTTAACCGCTGCCTTGGCCACGTCATCTACATAGATTGACTGAAACTTTGTATCACCACCGACAATCGCCAGAACCGGGCCAAGGCGGGTCATTCTGGCAAATTTGTTGAAAAACTGGTCTTCTGATCCGAATATTACCGAGGGTCGTAAAATTACTGCGCCAGGAAAGTGGGCCAGAACCCCCGCTTCACCCAGGGCTTTGGATCTTGCGTAATCACTATCGCTGTTGGCGTCAGCCCCGATAGCCGAAATATGCACCAGCCGCCCTACGCCTTGGGCAGTGGCGATCCTGGCGATGCGTTCTGCGCCTTCATGCTGTACTGCGTCAAAACTGTTCCGACCATTTTCGCTGAGGATACCGACGCAATTCACCACTGCATCAGAACCTGTCATCACAGAACGGACCGAATCATCATCACGAATATTGCAAAAAACTGGTTCAACCTGACCCACGGTTCCATAAGGCTTTACGAACATCGCTTCATTCGGGCGACGCACAGCAACACGGACACGCCAGCCTTCTTTCGCCATACGTCGCGCAATATAGCGGCCGACAAATCCAGAACCGCCATAGATCGTAACAAGTTTCGACATCTGCTTCTCCATGTCTGTTAGCAAATCAATAGCTTTCCCGGCACAAAGGAACAAGTCGCTATCACGTCACAGGGATTTGGGAAAAGCCCCGTTGACACCCACGATGACCATGTTTACATCGCGGCTTTACGACACCTGCCCAGGTGGCGGAACTGGTAGACGCGCTAGCTTCAGGTGCTAGTATTGGCAACGATGTGGAGGTTCGAGTCCTCTCCTGGGCACCAACCCCTCAAACAAATAGGGGCCACGAGTGGCGAACTTTCTGTATAAAAACGACCTGCCTGCCGACCTTGATTTGGGGTCCGTTGTGGCAATTGATTGCGAAACCATGGGGTTGAACCCGCACCGGGACCGCTTGTGTGTTGTGCAAATGTCTGGTGGTGACGGAAACGCCCATCTTGTTCAGGTACTGAAAGGCCAGACAGAGGCACCAAATCTGTGCCGAATGCTGGCAGACCCGAAGGTTTTGAAGCTGTTCCATTTTGGCCGCTTCGATATTGCAGCGCTTTACAATGCATTTGGCACAGTCACGGCGCCAGTATACTGCACGAAAATTGCATCAAAACTGATCCGCACTTATACCGACCGTCATGGGTTGAAGAACCTGTTGGATCAATTGCTGAACATCGATGTTTCCAAACAACAACAGATGAGCGATTGGGGCGCAGAACAACTAACAGACGCGCAGCTGGAATATGCCGCGTCTGATGTATTGTATCTGCACCGTCTGAAGGAAGAACTGGATGCGCGGCTTGAACGTGAAGGCCGCGCAGAACTGGCCGCATCCTGTTTTGAGTTTTTACCAACCCGTGCAAAACTTGATTTGGCAGGTTGGCCGGAACTAGATATTTTCGCCCATTAAACAAGGGCGGTGGAAGACATGAACAAAGACACCATTTTAGCAACCGGGCGCAAGGTAATTTCACGCGAGGCAGACGCACTTGCATTGCTGTCAGATAGCATTGGTGACAACTTTGCAGCCGCTGTGGACCTGATGCTCGCCACAAGTGGCAGAGTAGTGGTGACAGGCATGGGTAAATCCGGCCATATCGCTCGCAAGATTGCGGCGACTCTGGCCAGCACCGGAACACCAGCGCAGTTCGTACACCCGGCTGAGGCCAGCCATGGCGATCTGGGTATGATGACGCGCGCAGATGTGGTGCTTGTACTGTCTAATTCGGGTGAAACACCTGAACTTGCTGATGTTATCGCCTATACAAGGCGCTTTGACATTCCGATGATCGGCGTTGCTTCGCGCACAGACAGCACGTTGATCAGACAATCTGATGTGGCAATCCTGCTGCCAAAGGCGCAGGAGGTGTGCCCGATGGGGCTGGCCCCTACCACTTCTACAACCATGACCCTTGCGCTTGGGGATGCTCTTGCGGTGGCACTGATGGAACATCGGGAATTTACGCCCGAAAACTACAAAGATTTTCATCCCGGCGGCAATCTGGGCGCACGCCTGACTAAGGTCAGCGATCTTATGCATGTTGATCTACCAATGGTTGCCGGTTCCACCCCAATGGGTGAGACGCTTTTGGTCATTAGCAAAATGGGTTTTGGGGTTGCAGGAGTCTATGATGAAAACAACGAACTTGCCGGCATTATTACAGATGGTGATCTTCGCCGGAACCTGGAAGGGTTGCTTGATCTGACTGCGCAAAACGTCATGACGGCAAACCCTTTGACAATTCGCCCCGATGCGCTTGCAGAAGAAGCTGTGGCCATCATGAATGATAAAACCGTCACCTGTCTTTTTGTCGTGGACCCGGGTAAGGGACCACACGCTATCGGAATACTCCATATTCACGATTGCCTTCGTGCCGGTGTTGTTTAAGGCATGGCAGGTTATGATAATTCTTATTCAAGGCTTGTTGCGTGGCTAAAGATCCTGCTGCCGCTGTTGGCCCTTGCTATCCTGTCTACCATGTTTCTGATTTCACGAACCGTCGATCCGTCTCAGACGATCCCTTATGCCGAAGTTGACGCGACCGAACTGGCTAGAGAACAAGGCATCGGTAGCCCAAATTTTGCAAGCGTCACAAATGATGGTTCTGCAATAACCATATCCGCCCAAAATGCGCGCCCGGATGCATCTGACCAACAAATCATATCCGCGCAAAACCTGACCGCCAATATTGAAACTTCCAAAGGCATCAAAATCGTAATCATAGCCCCGACGGGTGTTATCGATAATACCAACAGACAGACATCCCTGTCTGGTGGCGTGACCATGACCACAACCACGGGTTATCGTATCGACACAGAATCAATACGGTCATTGCTGGACAAAACTGAAATCACAGCTGAAAACCAGATTATTGCGGTTGGGCCGATGGGAAATATCGAGGCGGGCAGCATGTTGCTGACGCAGCAGGATGTGGCCTCAGGTAACAAAGGTTATCTTCTGGTTTTCAAGGGTGACGTGAAGCTGGTATATGAAACCGGAAAGTAAAAAGGTGATTGCAGTATGAATTTTCGCAAAACAGCGTTAGCGATGGCATTTATTGCTTTTGGCGGTTCGATTGCCTCGGGCCAGGGAACAGAAGTGGCCTTTGGCGGCTTGCAACATGATGCTTCCCTGCCAGTAGAAATTGCAGCAGATCAACTTCAGATAGATCAAACAAACGGGTCTGCAATATTTACCGGAAACGTCCTGATCGGGCAGGGTGAAATGCGTATATCAGCCGGAAAAGTCGAAGTTCTTTATGCAACTGAAGATGGTTCATCAACTGGAAAGATAACCAAACTGGCAGCCACTGGCGGTGTTACTGTAGTTAACGGAACCGAAGCTGCTGAATCTCAGCGTGCCGATTATCTGGTTGATGAAAGCGCGATTGTCATGACCGGTGATGTTATATTGACCCAGGGTAAAAATGCACTTTCCTCGGACAAAATGACGATCAATCTGGATAACGGTTCTGCCATTATGGATGGCCGTGTAAAAACTATCTTCCAGACCGGTGACAGCGAGTGACAGCATCCGGTGATCTAACGGTATCTGATGGCGATGCTGGTTTGCGGATACGCAATCTTCGTAAAAGTTATCGAAAGAAAGTTGTTATCCGCGATGTCAGCATGGATCTTGGTCGTGGCGAAATTGTAGCTTTGCTTGGCCCGAATGGTTCGGGAAAAACCACGTGCTTTTATGCGATTGCCGGGCTGATAACACCGGAAGGCGGGCAGGTCACAATCGATGGTCGTGACGTCACGCTATTACCAATGTACCGTCGGGCAAAGCTGGGTATCGGGTATCTGCCGCAAGAAGTATCAATCTTCAGGGGGCTGTCAGTAGAAGACAATATCCTTGCCATACTGGAAATTTCCGTACCCGATCAGACAAGGCGCCGGGAACGGCTGGAAGAATTATTGTCGGAATTTTCCATCACTCATCTGCGGAGGGCCTCCGCGCTTTCATTGTCAGGTGGTGAACGGCGACGCGTTGAAATTGCACGCTGTCTGGCCGCTGACCCCAAATATGTTTTGCTGGACGAACCTTTTGCAGGTGTGGATCCCATTGCCGTGGCTGAAATACGCACGTTGGTCGCAGATCTTAAGACCCGCGGAATTGGCGTATTAATCACTGATCACAATGTCCGTGAAACCCTGGATATCGTCGATCGCGCCTACATTTTGCATGACGGAACCGTGCTGATGAGCGGCACAGCAGAAGAAGTTGTGCAGGACGAAAACGTGCGGCGTGTCTATCTGGGCCAATCATTTCGAATTGGATAGTCGGTAAACTTTTAGACGGTTTGAGTTGACATTGAGGCGTATGATGGAGCCAAATACAATCAATGGATTCTTTCGGAACTACCGACTTAGCAACGCCACGCTGGTTAACAGCCTCGTCCTTGCACAATCAAATTCAGTACACAAATATTTATGTACAGGACCAACAAAGCCTTGAGCAGCTTTGCGAATTCAATATCGCTCAAACATAAGGAGATGTAATGCAGTATCAAATAACCGGCAAACAAATCGACATTGGCGAGGCGCTGCGGGGCCATGTACAAAACGAACTGGGCGAAGTGGTCGGCAAATATTCCGGGCGCCCGACCGACGCAAACATTGTCTTTTCCAAAAATGCGCATGAATTTGTCTGCGAGGCGACTGTACATCTTTCGACCGGCCTCCTTGCGCAGGCAAAGGCACATGCCACTGAAATTTATGCCGCTTTTGATAAATGCACCCACAAACTGGATAAGCAACTGCGCCGATACAAACGCCGTCTGAAAGATCATCATCGTGACCGTGCGCAACCTGTTGAACTTTTCTCAGCATCGTCCTATATCCTCGCCGCGTCGGAAGATTCCGGTGAGTCGGAGCCTGAAACGCTCCAGCCAATGATAATTGCGGAAATGGAATCAAAAATTCCATTGGTTTCTGTAGGAGAAGCAGTAATGCAAATGGAATTGGCCGGGGCACAGGTTCTGGTTTTCCGAAACGAAAGCAGCAACGGGATTAACGTGGTCTATCGTCGGGAAGATGGAAATATCGGGTGGGTAGACCCTAACAACGTGATGTAACCTTCTGCCCCGAATGGGTCAGAAATAGAAGCGGCAAATAATGGAATTATCTAACATTTTGACGCCTGCAGCCGTTAAGGTTGTGGGCAAAAGCACCAGCAAGAAACGCGTGTTTCAGGATCTGGGTGATATCGCGGCTTCTTCGTTTGGTCGAAACGCAGAAGTTGTTGTTGACGCGTTGCTTGAACGCGAAAGCCTGGGCCCAACGGGTGTTGGGCATGGTGTTGCTTTGCCTCATGCGCGTATTGCCGGCATTGAAACTGTGGTTGGTGCGTTTCTCAAACTGGAACGGCCACTTGATTTTGATTCGGCAGACCGTCAGCCAGTTGATCTGATTTTTGCGCTATTTGCCCCAGCAGATGCCGGGGTTGAACATCTGAAAGCCCTTGCGCTGGTTTCACGCACAATGCGTAATCCCGGCATTTGCGCCAAACTACGTGCCAATACTGACCCCGCGATTTTACATGCCATTCTAACCGAAGCGCCAGCCTCTCAGGCGGCTTAGTCACTCGGTTCCTGCCAGAGACCGAACCCAAACATCATATAGTCCCTCTGATAGGCAGATCTGACTGCTGACTCGACGTCTTCATTATAAAGTCGCGTTAGCGGAACCGGCGAATGATCGGGTGTGGCTGACAAATCGGGGCTCTCTCGCCCGACCTGCGAAGCCAAATACCGCAATCCCTGATCAAGGTTGTCTTCGCGCAGAACATGATCGGGTATCATGAATTCACCCATTCCTTTCAGGGTTTCGGATTGCGAAGCCCAAGCACTATCAACACGAATGCTGGTCTGCCCGCTCAGGTTTCCTTTTACAAACTCGGCAAACTTGATGAATGCCAGGCGGTGTTCACGAATATCAACTGATGCACCATCGCCCGCCGAAAGTGCCGGAAGCCCGTATCTTTCAATCAAAGTATCCCTGATCCGGCCGTAAGAATCCGGGCCGGGCAACAGGATATGTTTTACATAGGCGCGATACAGTCGCTGTACCGGATGACTTATCACCGCAAAGCTTTGATGACCTTTTGATTTCCGTTTCCACTGGCGCAGGGTTTTTTGCGTAAACCCACTCGACAGGCCATCTTCACCGGATCCATCAAAACTGGAGAGCCATTGAATAATGTTTTCGTACGGGCCTGATTTAATTGGCATGAAAATTAACGGTTCGCAGGCAGAGGCCACAAAACCGGGCACAGCAGGGCCACGGCGAGGTTCAAACACGGGCGCACCAGACAAGGCGAAATAATCAGTTTTCGCCAGTGCCGACAACATTTCCGAATAATTTTCTACTTTGTCGTTCAGGGGTGCAGGGTTCTGTTTTTTTGTTTTAACCGATACTTTTTCCGGTTCAGAAGTTACGCCCAAATACCGGGCCAGCCCGGCAAGAATTTCCCCATTCGATATATCTTCGTAGCCAATATAGAACGCTGATTGTCCCAACGTTTGCAGGTTATGTTGCACATTCAGATAAAATTTCTGCGTGTTAGACAAGTGTTTCGCAAAGCCTGCACTGGAAAAAGTAATTTTGCTTGATTTAGCATTGTGCATATCCCCGAGCCGCCACTGGTCGGTCACCCGCGCAATCTGATGTGAAACATAGGTTTCAACCGGGTTTCGAAATAATACGATCTTGGCACAGTGCTGATCTTTCAGGCAGTGATCAAATATTCTGGGGTCGTGATCATAAAAAAATCGAAAGCCGGCGATGCCATCAGTGTTTGATTTCATTATTTCGATCATGGATACCGGGTTTTTTTCCCGGTCCTGCAATTTCAGGCCAAACATATTGGTCTGCTTAGCCTTGCCAATGAAATGTGGGTTGAAAATTTCACCGTGACAACGAATTCCGGGGAACTGATTAAGGCGTTCTTCCAAAAAATTCGATCCGGTTCTCATCCCGGCCAGAATGACAAAGGAACTGAACCGGCCCGTCATTATTCAGACTTCACCAGATAGGGGCGTTGCGATGCGTTGGTTTGTAAACCGGCATCATCACCAGCTGGAAAATCACCCATCAGATGCGGCTGCATACCCTGATTCTTGAGGTTCTGAAGAAATTGCCCAAAGCCAGAAAGATCCACAAGTTTGGGCGCTTCGGTCAGGCGACGTAAACGTCTTGGGCCGACCTCATCAATGATCGTTTGAAGTGGTTCCATCGGCGCTTCTACAAACTCGGCCATGGTCAAGACACGAACACGCGCCTTGGTATAGACAGACCCCAGAATTTTCAAATGTTCGCTTTCAATCCGCTGTAAACGCGCTGCTTCTTTTCTGATCTCTGAAAAATTCTGGTTTGAACGAAATAGCGGCACCGCCCAGGCACCCGAGATCACAGAAATTCTTGCGTTTGGATCGGTGGCCATGAACCAACTGATTTTCTGGTTGTCCCTTGGGCCAAACTGAAAGCACTGTTGTTCACCCCGCGTGTTCCAGATCAGATTGGTCAGAAATGCACGTGGATTGTAATCCCGCAATTTGGGATTGTCGCACAATCCACCGCCAAATACTGTATGACGTCCGGAATATTCCACCGCGTCAGGCGCATAAAGATGTCCGTGAACGCGCGCTCCAACGGCGCGACTAAGCCATCCGTCAAACCCGTCAAACAAATCGCTGAAACCTTCAAAAACGGAATACTGCGCGCTTGTTTTACCTTTTTCAAATCCCTCCTTTGGAAACCTGCTTTGCATAAAAAGGCCTGGTCGGCCTTGCGTACGGCGTTCCACCGCTTTGGCAAATATGCGGTCAATTTTGCTTGGATTAGGCTCTGTTCTACCTAAAGCGTTGGCACCTGGTGTTATAAAAGTTGAATAAAGCCGTTCTGCATGGGGCCAGATTTTACGTGCAACGAAGCAATCAGATCTGCGCAACAGGTGCAAATGATCATCATAGAAAATGTGAGGCTTGCCCTGAAAGTCAAACTTGGAAAGTGTTAATGACCTGCTTTCGATGTCAGTAGAATATTGCCTGACCAGAGTCTGAAAGTAGCTTTCATCCGGTATCCACACCTTGGAAAAATATTTGTCATAAATACCGCGATCAGGGTCTTCCAAAATAGCTGAAAGGGTCTGACGTGTCAGGCACCACCACTGTGAACCCAGATGTGGGATGATCCCATCCGGAATTCTTCGTTTTAACCCCAACCGTCGTTGCAGTTTTACATATCGGTCGAACAAATAACGCTTTTGCTTCCATGAAAATGGGAACCTCAGCGTAAAGCGTTCTGCGTCCAAACCACCAGTGGTCCACAAGACATCTTCGGTTGTAACAGATTCAATGAAATTTGTACGGGGGTGTTCATCCAGATAGGCAACCAGTTCTTCCACCGGTCGCAACGGCAAACACGAACCTGAAGCAAGATACACATGGCGAACTTCTGGAAAGGATTTCAACATCAGTTCTGATGCGGTTTGCGATGCCGCAACAAGCGACCAGGTCCCCCATTCACACCTGTGGCGCCCGCAAAACTTTATTTCTGGTAGATCACTCAGGCTTTTGACAAATTTGTTGTAACATTCGCGGCCAACCTGCCGATCAACATGGATTACAACAGGGCACCCATTAATCGCCCAATGTCGTGCAACCTGTTCCGCACGATCAAATGCATCATGAACAAGCATTACAATACCAACAGTCATGCCCAGTTTCCTTTGGACATCAGGCCGAGTATTTCAAGTTGGCGCCAGTTGATATATTTTTCGGACCACTTGCACCATAGATCAGGATTTTCCCTGATCTTTGAATAATATGCCAAATATTCCTGACTGCTCCCAAAGTGCTGCTTTCTTTCAAGTTCCTCTTTTGATTTGGCCGTAAATGTATCAAGAAATTTTGCGTGCAGCAGGCAGCCGGATGCCTTTTCGCCACCCCATTCATCATAGACAAGATTTAACCCACGGGGCAGCAACATATGTGTTGAACTGACATAGGTATAGCTGCGATCCCATTTCACCAGCGGCACCTTGTTCAGGGCAGGTGATCTTTCCGGGTTATCAGCGAAAAAAGTACGCGCCCGTGGGCCACCCTGAATCCAGAGGTTTCCCATGAAACTGTTTTTACTGATCATGTAGTTTCCGCTGTCGAACCACGACGCGATTTCAAATGGATCCTGCCCATCTGCGTATGGCTGGGCATCAACTGGACCTTTAGGGTACATGTCCAGCATTATGGCCCCAAATGAACGGATAGAAGACGCATCCAACCAATCCGTTAGGGCGCGGATCGGTCTTGTATCGCAAAAGGGATAGACAAAAAATTCATCTACATCGACCACCAAGGCCCAGTGCCCGTGGGCATGCCGCATCTGCAACCAGTTTAACCAATCTACCCCAAAGCGAGAGCGTTTATAACTTGCTGAACTATGCCATAGTGATACGTCTTTTTGCTGCTCCAGATATTCCAGCGACCCGTCATCAGAGTTATTGTCGACAATGAAGAAGTGTTTAATTCCAAGATCGCGATAATACTTCAGAAAATACGATAGCCGAATTCTTTCGTTTCGGAGCGTAACAAATAGAAAAATATCGCCGGCTTTGACGCTACTGGTCCTATCCCTGACAGACGTCAGTTCGCGACGCTTACGAAACGCACGAATACGCCATCTCTTGCGCTGCAATCTAAGGCGGTATGATTGTATTACGCCCAACTTTGCCTCAGTCTCCAGTTGCAACACGTTCGAAAACAGGGTCTATCACATCAGTTCTAACACAAGATTGAAGTGATCGTTCCATGATGGAAGGGTGATCGCTGCATTGTCCACTCCCCCTGTTGCCTGTCGCGTTTTGACACTATCTGCCAATTTTCGTATTATTGTTTCCCATTGATACATGTCGCCGGGCGCTGCGTAAACGGGATAGTCTGCCAAAACCTCATTGTAGACATCAAGATTTCCACAGATTACCGGAACACCCAGTCTTGCTGCTTGTGCAGGTGGTAGACCAAAGCCTTCAGCGAAACTTGGAAACATCAAACCTGCAGAACCCTGAACAAGTGCACTTACCGCACCATCCGTTAGCCCACTTAGTTCGAGAATACCCGATGGTGATACATCCAGACGGTCAAATACTGATCTATTGTTCCAGCCCCGGCTACCGATAATCACCAGCGTAGGCGGGTCGTTTTCAGCAGCAAATTTGCGCCAGATATCCAGTAACAAAGCATGGTTTTTCCGCGGCTCAATTGTTCCCACAGTTACAAAATATGGCTGCGTCAGGTTCAGGTCAGCAGGAATGTCCTGTGGCGTTGGCTGTTCAACATCGACCCCAAGATGGGCAACAAGTGATTGGGGGAACATACCCCATTTCCTAAAATATAGTTCCGTAGTCTTTTTAGTGGCCAGGGAATTGAAAATCACCAGGTCAGCCTTTTGCCCGACTAGCCGCAGTTTTTCTTCAAATTTTTCGGCGGCTCCAGGTTGTTGAAACTGGGGAAAGTCCAGCGGAATTGAATCATGGATGAGCACGGCTATTTTCGCATCCATGGCGCTACTGATCGCATCAAATGTGTTAGGCACCAGATTGCTGTGCCCCACATTCAGATAAACCGCACCGTTTGGCAAAATGCGCGCAACCAGTCTGGCCAATGTATTTGTTATCGCAGTTCCGATTGATAGTTTTTCAATATCTGAAAAAGCCCGGCGCCACGACGCAGACCGTTTTCTGAACACTTGCGATTTCCAGTTCGCCTTACCCCAACTATCCAACCCGGTTAATTTGCGATGAAGCGTATTCGAACCCTTTCTATCCATCAAAAAGTGCATCCGGCCCATATTCACAAGTGTGAACAATGGATCCTCGATGCTTAGCAGTTTTTCCAAATAGGCAAGTTCTACACGATCAATTCCGGTCATTGGCCCGCGGTCAACACGTGACACCAGTCTGGTCAGGTCAAGACAGCGGGCCGGTGGCCTATTTTGTGTAATGTCCATTCTGGTGCCACCGCCATGCGTCTGCAATCATGATGTCCATATCAGAACGAACCGGACACCACCCCAGTTTTTTTGGGGCACGGGCACGGGCTCAGAACTTTACAGGCATGACAGCCGATATAACCTGCACCGCCCCTTACCAAGACGTGTTTTAAGATAGTAGATCCACTAACTATTGCGCCACTTTTGGAACTGATACCATCGCGTTCAGGTAATGCGAAAATTCATCGCGTAACTCTTCGCGTGCAAGACCAAAAGCGACCGTCGCCTGCAGAAACCCTGCTTTTGAACCGCAATCAAACCGTTCGCCACGAAACCGAAAGCCATAAACGTCGCGATCATTTTCAAGTTCTTGCGCGATTGCGTCCGTTAGCTGAATTTCGCCGCCCGCACCCTTTTTAATGCGGTTTAAATTTTGCAGGACATTTGGGGTAAGGATGTAGCGACCGATTACCGCCAGATTGGAAGGCGCGGTGCCGGGTGCCGGTTTTTCGACCATCCCCTTGATAGAAACGATTGATCCCATATCTTTCTTAACATCCAGAACGCCATAAGAAGATGCAGCTTCAGCAGGAACTTCCATAGCGGCAACCATGCATCCGCCGGTTTCTTCATAGGCTTCTGTCATTTGCTGCAAGCAAGATTTTTCTGCAGCGATAACGTCGTCGGGAAGAATAACTGCAAACGGTTCATCAGCGATCAATCGGCGCGCGCACCATACTGCATGGCCCAGACCAAGGGCGCGGTGTTGGCGTATATAGGCGATCGCGCCACTTTCCATGTTGGTGCTTTCCAACACTTCAAGAAGTTTATCTTTTCCTTTGTTTCGCAGAGAGCTTTCCAGCTCAGGGGCGTGGTCAAAATAATCTTCCAACGCGCCTTTCCCGCGGGAGGTTACAAAAATGAATTCCGTTATCCCTGCCGCGCGCGCTTCGTCAATTGCGTATTGAATCAACGGCCGATCGACGAGTGTCATAATTTCCTTCGGGATCGATTTTGTCGCGGGTAGAAACCGCGTTCCTAGACCGGCTACGGGGAATATCGCCTTTGTAACTTTAGTTCTCATTCTTAGCCTCAGTTTTCATCATAATACTCGTTCAATTATTGTCACACTCGATTTTCCAAATACCTTGTGTTGATTAAGGTTTTAAAGAATTATTTCATCGAAACGCGCTAATTCACCAACCTGTTTGCAGGAAACCTTGCCTGTGCAACTCTGGTCATTTCTTTTTTAACCTTCTCATCCATGGTATTCCAGCTCATCAATTTTTCAGACCGTTCGGATTTTCCCAGTAGCCCCCCTGTTTGAACCCAGTATCCATCTTTGTGAAAAAATGTCCGGTGAAACAGCGCGGTTCGGCTAAACACATACAGTGATGTGATATTCCCGGAATCTGCGCTGCGACGTGCCTTTTGGTGTAATTTTTCCGAATCCAGTCGAAACCCCTCAATTATCTTATGCTCAGGCGCTGGATTAGAAGAACAAAACGGCAAAAACGGGGCGCTGGAAGGGTCTATTTTTTGCGGGTTCTCAATTTGACGATGTGTGCCTTCCTTTATACCTGCGTGCAACGTCAGCAAAACCATATCAATTTCGCCCGGTTCACAATTTCCCTTTACCATGTGTTCAAGCAGCGCCTTTTTCTGTTCACTTACTAGGTTTGAAAGCCGTTTTTCGTGGCGCTGCTTTGCTGCATGTTTTCTTAGGAAAACAACGGTGCTTGCACCGACATCAAACAGCGAAACCGGCATTCTGTTGTTAGATCGCCGCTGAGATCCAAGATATCCGTGATGCACTTCTGCACGTGGAACGATCGCTGTTTTGCAACCGGCCACAGCCAGCCGCATATTCACGTCAGTTTCATCCAGAAAAAAATGAAAAGCGGTATCAAATCCACCCATTTCCATCAGGGTTTGTTTGCGAAACGCGCAATTGGTTCCTTGCGTCTTTATGGCACGATCACTGGACCCTTTGAGCACCGCAATAGAATCACCGACAAGCTTCAGATCAGTCTCGTATCCAAGACTGTCTGTGCCAGAAGCCTTCCATTGATACGAAATACCATTGCGACCGCGAACATACCCACCCGCCGCATCAATTGTTTCATCCTCAAACGGGGCGATCAGGTGTATAAGCCAACCCGGTTCGGGCACCGCATCATCATCAATGAAGGCAACAATTTCGCCAGCAGCCTGTGACAGTCCCTCGTTGCGGGCAGCGGAAATATTTGGCTGTTCAAACAGACGAGTTTTTATTTTCCCACGAAATTCAGATCGATTTAGTGCATCGATACCTGATGAATCCGCGATGACCACCACTTCAAAATTCGGGTAGATAAGCTGGCGAACGCCGGTCAGGCAATGCAGCAATGCCTGGGGTCTGTCGCGGCTAACGATTATTACACTGACACTCAGGTCGGTCATTGCTCTCCCATTTCGGCCATCATCTGTTCAAGCCGGGGAACATCTTCGGGGTTGTTCAGTTCCCAGAACTGCCGCCCCCGCGCTTCAACTTCAACGCACAAAACCGGGCGACCCTGTTCCAGAAACCGCAACTGTTCCAACCCTTCCTGTACTTCCAGTGGCCCGACGGGCCAGCGGGGATAAGCGGCCAAAGCAGACGGGCGATAGGCATAAGCACCCACATGATGAAAAACCGGGGTATCTTCATCCCTGGCATAGGCGCGAGCGGTGTAGGGAATAACCTCTTTCGAAAAATACATGGCCACGGAATCCTGTCTGAAAATTGCGGTAGTTCCACCGACCCGTCCCGCTTTTCGATCTTCCAGAAAGCCATTGAGCGCCCAACCGTCGCAACGCAATACCGGCGTCGCAACCTCTGCTGTAGGGTGGTTTGCAAGTTCTGCCACCAAATCTTCTATGAACCACGCAGGTGTCAGCGGTGCATCACCTTGAAAATTTACGACGATATCGAATCCGCCACCCAGGTTATTCAAGGCTTCTGCGCAGCGTTCTGTTCCATTCACACAATGTGACGAAGTCATAACAACATCTGCACCAAATTCAGCTGCCGCTGTCTTGATACGTTCGTCATCGGTTGCAACAACCACCCGATCTATTCCCTTCACTTCACAGGCGGCTTCCCATGATCTTTGGATTAGGCTTTTGGATGTTCCATCGGGACTGTTCAACTGAACCAAGGGTTTGCCGGGATAGCGTGTTGAGGCATAACGCGCTGGAATCGCAATAAGAACCTTCATGTTGATACCTTTAAACTGACGCCCGGCGCATAAGCGATGAAAAATGGGTTTTCGTAACCCGGCTTACCATACTGAAGGGTGGAATGATCATCAAATCGCACAACTGATCCGCCCGCACCGGCTAAAACTGCATGCCCAGCCGCGGTATCCCATTCCATCGTCCGCCCTAAACGCGGGTAGATATCCGCCTCACCCGTTGCCACCAGGCAGAACTTTAATGATGACCCGGCACTTTTCATATCAGCGACGGAATATTTGGAAATATAGTCATCGGTTGCCTGATCGCGATGGGATTTTGAGGCAACCACCAACAGCGATGAATTATCCGGCGACGAAACCACGATCGGGGTTTGTTGGCCTGTAACGTCTTTCCTGAAAATTCCGGTTTCTTCCACTGATTGACCATCAGCAGTAGTGTAGAACAATCGTGCTTTGGCCGGGGCATAGACCACACCACGAATTGGCACACCATTTTCAACATAGGCAATGTTGACGGTGAAATCGCCGCGTCTTTTCACAAATTCCTTGGTTCCGTCTAAAGGATCTACAATCAGGAAACTTTCGGCTTTTTGCGCATGTGACTCTGCTTGTTCTTCGGTAACAAGCGTCACATCTGGATACGCGCCCTTCAGGCCTGCAGAAATGATAGCATCCGCGGCTTCGTCTGCTTCAGTGACCGGGCTGTTGTCAGATTTGCTTCTGACTTCAAAACTTTCGGAATTATAAATTTCCATAATCCTGTCACCCGCTTCCAGGGCGAGGCGGCGCATCGTGGTTGTTAGTTGGTCGAAATCCAAATCAGACATCCTTAGTTGCGGCACAACACCGCCTGCATTGAATCGTTAAGTTTCCACCTATATGCTTTGCCATTAAAGGAACGGCAAGAAATCACTTTCAAGTGGTAGGGTCGCCAGATCAGGCAGAATCGGACAACCGCAATGTTTCAGTCACGCACAAGAACGTCGACATTAGTTACTGCGGCAAACCTTCTTGAACTGATCTATCACGCCACTGTCCGCCAATTGCGTAAGAGCCACAGAAGTGCCGTTATGGGACTTATCACAAACATTATGCAGTCGTTGGTGATGGTCGCGGTTTTTTATGTGATGTTTTCAATGTTAGGGTTGCGTGGGTCAGCAATACGCGGGGATTTTCTGCTTTATGTCATGTCGGGAATTTTCTTGTTCATGACACATACCAAAGCGATGGGTGCTGTTGCAGGCTCGGAAGGTGCGGCAACCCCTATGATGCAGCACGCGCCAATGAATACCGTCGTTTCAATCACCTCTGCCGCGCTTGCAGCACTTTACACGCAAGTATTGTCGATAGTTGTAATTCTTACGGTTTATCATTCCGCCATTAAGCCAATCACGATATTCGAACCGATCAGTGCATTTGGCATGGTACTGCTTGCGTGGCTTTCCGGCGTTGCGGTTGGTATGGTGTTTCTTGCTGCCAGACCCTGGGCACCCGGGTTCATTACCGTTGCAACCACGATTTATGCCCGCGCGAACATGATTGCCTCAGGTAAGATGTTTCTGGCAAATACTTTACCGGGGTCAATGCTTGCGTTGTTTGATTGGAATCCGCTGTTTCATTGTATTGATCAGGCCCGTGGCTTTACATTTATTAACTACACACCTCATTTTTCGTCCATTCAGTATCCGGTTCTGGTCAGCCTTACCCTTATTATGATTGGACTGATGGGTGAGTTTTTCACGCGCAAACACGTTTCTTCCAGCTGGGAAGCCGGGCGCTGATTGCCTGTGATTGTGGGCGACAGGACACGATTTTTCAAAATTCAGCCAAAACGGCGCAAAAGACTCGGAATTTTCCGATTTTAGCGCCGCCCCGGTGCTTGCAGGGGGCCTGACCCCTCCTTATATACGCCCAGAACCTGGAACCGGGATAACTTTCCGTTCCTAATAAATGGGATCAGAAGCGGGTGCCGCAATGGGCCCGATTTTGAATAATCGCCTACGAAAGGGATTTTAAACATGGCTAAAGTCATCGGTATCGACCTCGGGACGACCAACTCTTGCGTCGCAATCATGGACGGCTCGCAACCGCGGGTTATTGAAAACGCTGAAGGTGCGCGTACAACGCCTTCAATTGTTGCCTTTACAGACGGTGAACGTCTGGTTGGCCAGCCGGCGAAACGCCAGGCAGTTACGAACCCTGAAAACACTATTTTTGCTGTAAAGCGCCTTATCGGTCGTTCTTTTGATGACAAAAACCTGGCCAAGGACAAAAACAACCTTCCCTACCAAGTTGTAAATGGCGGCAGCAATGACGCCTGGGTCAAGGTTACTGACGATAAATATAGCCCCAGCCAGATATCTGCGTTCATCCTGCAAAAAATGAAGGAAACCGCCGAAAGCTATCTGGGTGAGGACGTTACACAGGCTGTCATCACTGTACCTGCCTATTTCAATGACGCTCAGCGTCAGGCCACCAAAGACGCCGGCAAAATCGCCGGTCTGGAAGTGCTGCGCATTATCAACGAACCGACTGCGGCCGCCCTTGCCTATGGCCTGGACAAGAAAGAAACCCAAACCATCGCGGTCTATGACCTTGGTGGCGGTACTTTCGACATCACAATACTGGAAATTGACGACGGCTTGTTCGAAGTCAAATCAACCAACGGTGACACATTCCTTGGTGGTGAAGATTTTGACATGCGCATCGTGAACTATCTTGCGGGTGAGTTCAAAAAGGAAAACGGTGTTGATCTGAAGAAAGACAAAATGGCGCTACAGCGGCTGAAAGAAGCTGCCGAAAAAGCCAAGATCGAACTGTCATCTTCGCAACAAACCGAGATTAACCAACCCTTCATCAGCATGGACCCTAAAGGTGGCCAGCCGCTGCACATGGTGATGAAGCTGACCCGTGCCAAACTGGAAAGCCTCGTATCTGACCTGATCAAAGCGTCAATCAAACCATGTCAAGCTGCGTTAAAAGACGCTGGTCTTTCAATTGGCGACATTGACGAAGTTGTCATGGTCGGCGGGATGACCCGGATGCCAAAGGTTGTGGAAGAAGTTTCAAAATTCTTCGGTAAAGAGCCCCACAAAGGTGTTAACCCGGACGAAGTTGTAGCCCTGGGCGCCGCCATTCAGGCTGGTGTTCTGCAAGGTGATGTCAAAGATGTTGTCCTTCTGGATGTGACGCCGCTGTCGCTTGGCATTGAAACGCTGGGTGGTGTGTTCACACGCCTGATCGATCGCAACACAACGATCCCGACCAAGAAATCTCAGATCTTTTCGACTGCGGAAGACAACCAGAACGCCGTAACTTTGCGGGTGTTTCAGGGCGAACGGGAAATGGCTTCGGATAACAAAATCCTTGGGCAATTCAATCTGGAAGAAATTCCGCCATCGCCACGTGGTATGCCACAGATCGAAGTTACCTTTGACATCGACGCCAACGGTATTGTTGAAGTTGGTGCTAAAGACAAAGGTACTGGCAAAGAACAAAAGATCACAATTCAGGCATCTGGTGGTCTTTCTGACAGCGACATCGAAGCAATGGTCAAAGACGCCGAAGAAAACGCCGAAGCCGACAAAGATCGCCGTGATCTGGTGGAAGCGAAAAATCAGGCTGAAAGCCTTGTTCATTCCACCGAAAAATCGATGGAAGAACATAAAGACAAGGTTGACCCGACGACCATCGAAGCGATTGAACTGGCGATTGCCAACCTTAACGAACAGTTGGAAACAGAAGACGCTGGTAAGATCAAATCTGGCATTCAGAATGTGACCGAAGCTGCGATGAAGCTGGGCGAAGCGATCTACAAATCGCAACAGGAAGATGCTGACGGCGCTGGCGAAGAAGAACCTCAGGGCGTTGACGACGATATTGTTGACGCAGACTTTGAAGATCTGGACGAAGAAAAGCGTTCGTAAGAACACTAGGGTAATGCCGACCAGCCGGGGGGAACTCTGGCTGGTCGTTGCGTTTCCGAAAGGACGTATCTTATGGCAAAGCGTGACTACTACGAAGCCCTTGGCGCTCAGAAAAACGCGTCAGCCGACGAGCTGAAGAAAGCCTATCGCAAGAAGGCAAAAGAACTGCACCCGGATCGCAATTCGGACAATCCAAACGCAGAAGAGCAGTTCAAAGAGGTTAATGAAGCCTACGAAGCCCTAAAAGACCCTGATAAAAAGGCGGCATATGATCGCTTTGGCCATGCTGCATTCGAAGGTGGAATGGGCGGCCAGCGGGGGGGTCAGCAAGGCGATTTTTCCAGTGCTTTTTCGGATGTATTTGACGATCTGTTCGGCGATTTCATGGGCGGCCAGCGGGGCGGTGGGCGCCAGCGCGCAACCCGTGGATCCGACTTGCGTTATAACCTTCGTGTTTCGCTGGAAGATGCTTATGCAGGCAGCCAGAAAACTATCAACGTCCCTACGTCTGTAGGGTGCGAAGGATGTAACGGAACAGGCGCTGAAAGCGGCGCTGAACCGCAGACCTGCCCAACCTGTTCGGGTATGGGTAAGGTGCGCGCGCAGCAGGGCTTTTTCACCGTTGAACGAACCTGTCCAACCTGTTCAGGCATGGGCCAGATCATCAAGAACCCCTGCAAGGAATGCGGTGGGGCGGGACGCACCGAAAAAGAACGATCATTGTCGATCAACATCCCCGCTGGGGTTGAAACCGGTACCAAAATTCGCCTTTCGGGCGAAGGCGAAGCTGGTCTTCGTGGTGGCCCGACCGGTGATCTCTATATCTTTATGGAAATTCAGGATCATTCGCTATTTCAGCGCGATGGGGCCAATTTGTTTTGCCGCGTTCCCGTCAGCATTATGTCCGCAGCCCTTGGCGGCGACATTGAAGTGCCAACAATTGACGGCGGCAAAAGCCGCGTAAAAATTCCTGCTGGCAGTCAGTCTGGCCGTCAGATGCGGCTGCGCAGTAAAGGCATGCCAATGCTGCGTGGTGGCGGGCAGGGCGATATGTTCATTGAACTTGCAGTGGAAACACCGGTGAACCTGACCTCGCGCCAGAAAGAAATATTGCGGGAATTTGATAAGCTGAGTGAAGACAACAATCCGCAGGGTTCCAGTTTCTTTTCGAAGGTCAAATCCTTCTGGGATGGTATCAACAACTGATAGCAGCGTTTACCAAATATTCAGAATCTCGGGCAAAGGTGAGGGATGCAAGATCCCTCACAACTCCGGTTTTCTGAATTGCCCCAATCATTGTTCGCAACGGATGAAACACAGCCAGCGAACACCGCGGCAAAGCTGCCGTCGTATTTGTCCGATCACCGCAAAAGATTGCGCGCACGGTTTCTTCAGGGTGGGGCCGCTGCCGTACCTGATTACGAACTTTTGGAACTTGTGCTGTTTCGCGCCATTCCACGCCAGGACGTAAAGCCATTGGCGCGCTTGTTGCTTGATACGTTTGGTGATTTTAACCGCGTATTATCAGCACCAATTGACAGATTAACTTCGCTTAAAGGTGTCGGCGATGCAGTGGCCCTTGAACTCAAAATTATAGAAGCGGCAGCACATCGAATGTCGCGATCACGGGTGATGCAAAAATCGGTAATTTCTGGTTGGGATGCGGTTCTGGATTATTGCCACACAACAATGGCACACCGGGAAACAGAACAGTTTCGTATCCTGTTTCTGGATCGTAAAAATGTTCTGATTGCTGATGAAGAACAGGCCCGCGGAACCGTTGATCATGTACCTGTTTACCCCCGCGAGGTCGTTAAACGCGCGCTGGAACTGAATGCATCGGCCCTGATCCTTGTACACAATCATCCCTCTGGTGATCCGACCCCTTCACCGAAAGATATTTCCATGACCACAAGGGTGAACGACGCGGCGCAGGCCCTTGGCCTGACCTTGCACGATCATCTGATTATCGGAAAATCACAGGAACTCAGCTTTCGCTCCGAAGGGTTGCTGTTATCTTAACCTAGCGAACCCACACTTCTACCCGGCGGTTAACCTGCCGGCCCCAGATTGTATCATCACAAGCCATGGGCATGGCTTCGCCAAACGCCTCTACTTTCAGCGTCACGCGGGATGGGTCAACTGTTGTTGCCTCTCGCAACACCGCCGCTTTGACTGATGCCGCTCTTTTGCCGGATAACCTGGTATTTGAAGATGCCTGACCTTCGCCATCACTGAATCCAACGAACAGAATTTCACTTTCGTCAAATTCGCCGGATTCCAGCGCCCGCGCGATCAGTACAATGTTCGATCTGGATTGGGCGTCCAGATCACTTGATCCGTTTTCGAACCGAAAGCTTAATGACAACCGGCGCGCACCATCCAGCGCTGAAACCATCCTCTGAAGCTCTTTAAGCGACACTTCTGCGCCTGCTGATATAATTGCATTGGCGAACCTGTCACCCTGCCGGGACAGGGGTATCTCAAAAAGTGATTGATCAACGAAGCCCGCTTTACGGACGGCACTTTGTGCTGTGGATGAACCAAGAAACCTCAGGAACTCTCTCGCAATTGTCGGCAATCTTCGCGCTGGAAGGTACAAAAGCAACGGGACGGTAAGGGGATAGTCTTCGGTTCTCAGGGATTCAGATTCAGCAACGGATTGAAAACCACATTTCCCCGACAGCGTTAACCGCCTTGCATTTCCGGTATCCGAAAGCGCCGCGATACCAAGTGCAAACGGATCACCTGCCACTTTATCAACAAGGTCCAGCGCAAAGGAATGTCGGTTGACGCTTTGGTTCAGAACGGACGATGCGTTCCCCATATGCGCCATGAACACCTTTGCCAAACCCGAATTTGCCGCATTCAGATGCAGTTCAATTGGTGCGTCCACCCCGCCCAGTTCCTGCCAGTTACCAACTTCACCCGAATAGGCGCGAAATAAATCCGAGGGTGAAATCGCCCTTACCGGATTTTGATCCGAAACAATCGGCACCAGGGCATCCAATGCGATCACCCGCGCTTGGTTCAGTGCGCCCAGATTGCCAAGACCGGCTTCTTGCCCACGCGATATTTCTTCCTGTGTAACTTCACGAACTGACAGGGCTATGTCGGCCTCTTCCGCAAACAGATCTGCAAACCCTTCATCACTATTTGAAACCTGAAAAATAAATTCGGCAACTTTTCTGTCATTCCCTGCGTCGTTCAGCGTAAAGGTGAAATGCCTGTCATCGGTTACGATACGTTTGATTTGATAGTTCTGTTGGCGCGCAAATGAACTAATAAGTACAGGCATCAAAGTTGCACCGATCGAAGACGCACCAGAAAATCTGATTTTAGCGACATAACTGGCCAGATCAGGGCAACCAGGCCCGGCACAAAGCACGCCGCTGCCATCTACAGTCAACGTACCATAGACTGTATCGACCCGATAAAATTCGCCGTCATACCCAACAAGTGCACCACTAATTTCGACAGATCCATCACGGGATGTCAGCGTTACATCCTGTGCCATCAGTGGTAGCGCCAAAAAGGCCTGAATAAGCACGAAGCCCAGGGCCGCACGAATAAGAAACATATATGCCCCGTTATGTAGCTTGTTTAGTTTCGTGCGATTCTTAGGTCCTGAAGCAGATTTTTCAATACAAGATAACCACCGATTGCGTCACAATCGGGCATCGCAAGCACCAATCCCGTTTTGCTTGTCAAACCACCGGCATCAACTTCGATGATACGCCCGGTAATGTCCTTGCCGCATGCGCCCGCTGTTACACCGGCTTCGACAATAATCCGAACAGCGCCGGAACGAATGGCGCGGTCTGCTGGAAATGAATAAACTTCAACAAATTTTGCATTCAGATCGTTAGCTTCACCCAGACGTGTTAAAAAGCCACCGTTTGCTGACAATCCAAATTCCGGACTGCGCGGTTCTTCAAACCACACATGGCCCGTTTCGCCATAGTCTGCACCAAATTCCAAAGCATGTATGTGCAGGTCGCTGTTGCCTGACCAAAGCAATGCAGCGCGCGCGTAACCATCCAGCGCCGGAACAACGGTTTCAGTTGTCGCTGACTGGCCATTGCCAAATTCAACGGTAACGCTGGCGTTTTTTTCCATCGCAGGGATCAATGCCTGATACTTCCCGCTTTCATTGGTTATTCCGGAAAATTCCAACCCCGCATGGTGTATGCTAACAACCGTATTCCTGTGACATGGCGCAAGTAAATCAAGGTCTATCATCGCACCGGTCGCAGGCGTCGATGTCATACTGATATCGCAAGCCAGCACAAATGGGGGCGGTGTCTGAACATCACTTTGAACCGAGGTGTCTGTGTATTGATCAAGTGCAGCCACCCGGGTGGAAAATTCAGTATGCGTTGAACTTACAAGGATCGGAACGCCGATATCCGTGGGTAGAGCGGGTATAATCGCTGATGCTATTGAACGATCCTGTGAAACATCCTTTGCACTGGAAATTAGTTGCGCGGTACCACCGCTATCAACAGGTTTGACCCTTGCATCACCTTGTTGCGCGAAATGCCCAATTCCAAGCGCCACAATCAATGTGGCCCCGGCATTAAAAACCCGGCGTTTTTCGATCATTCATGCCTCCCTCACCTGAATTGGCGTTTGGAGACAACATGCAGGATAATCTTGCCGATCCTATGACAGTGCCGTCCCCGGCAGGTATGGCGACATTGTAACTAGTCTGCTGTATTTGGTATGGGTAAGCAGAAGGATAACTAAATCAGCGATTTGGATTGCGTTATCAAAATCTTACTGCCCAAAATCCGCCATATTCATGCGAATATTTGCACCAAATCTTAGTGACAAGGTTCAGTCAGAACCTTTACGAACTGCAAACAATATTTTTCAGGTTACACGTCCGTGACAATGTTTGAACTTTTTTCCTGACCCACACGGACAAACATCATTTCGCCCGGGGTCACCCCACGTCGTAGGGTCGTCTTCATTGAACCCGGCCAGCGTTTCGCCAGCAGGCGCGGTATCGGATTTGGCCGCCCCACCGGGTTGCTGTGTTGCCCCTTGCTGGGCAACAAGTTGGCGCATCATTTCTTCCTGTTCTTCTTTCGTAAGCGGGCGCACCTTCGAAAGCTTTTCTGTCACATCTTCCCGCAGGGCATCCAGCATGCTTTCAAACAACTGAAATGATTCCGTTTTGTATTCGTTCAGTGGATCACGTTGTGCATAACCGCGAAATCCGACAACGGATCGCAAATGTTCCAGCGTCAGCAGATGTTCGCGCCATTTGCCATCAATTGTCTGCAACAAAACCTGTTTTTCAATGTTGCGCATTGCTTCTGGGCCAAAGGCGTCGGCCTTTTCCTTCATCATCTCATCTGAGGTACCATAAAGTCGTTCACGAATGTCAGAATCATCCACGCCATCTTCATCAATCCAGGCAAGAACTTTGGTATCAAGGCCGGCTTTTTCAAGCAGCGCAGCGTTTAGGCCTTCGCCATCCCATTGATCTGCATAGGTTTTTGCAGGGATATAGCCATCAACCAAATCATCAATAACCTGATGACGCATATCTTCAACGATTTCTGACAGATCTTCAGCTTCCATGATTTCACGCCGCTGCCCAAAGATCACTTTGCGCTGTTCGTTCATCACATCGTCAAATTTCAGCAACTGTTTACGGATGTCAAAGTTGCGCCCTTCAACTTTGGCCTGCGCTTTTTCCAGCGACTTATTAACCCAAGGATGAACAATCGCTTCGCCATCTTTCATACCCAGCGAAGAAAGCACTTTGTCCAATCGCTCTGATCCGAAGATCCGCATCAGATCATCTTCCAGCGAAAGGAAAAACACAGACCGCCCGGGATCACCTTGTCGGCCCGAACGCCCGCGCAACTGATTATCAATTCGGCGGCTTTCGTGGCGTTCAGTACCAAGTACAAACAGGCCACCAGCATCCAGCACTTTTTGTTTTTCCTCAGCGTGTTCGCTTTCAATTTTTGCACGAATGGATTCCGGGTCAACCTCCGGATCCGCAGCAAGCGCCGTCAAAACGGTCATTTCAACGTTTCCACCAAGTTGAATATCAGTCCCTCGTCCGGCCATATTTGTTGCGATAGTTACCGCCCCAAACTTACCCGCATCCGCGATGATCTGCGCTTCCTGTTCGTGCTGGCGAGCATTCAGTACGCTATGTTTAACACCCTGTTTTTCCAACATGTCCGCCAGAATTTCTGACTTTTCAATCGACGTGGTACCCACAAGAACCGGTTGGCCCTTTTCATTGGATTTCTGAATTTCTTTTATCACGCCTTCGTATTTCTCGCGTGTTGTGCGATACACCTGATCGTGTTCATCTTTGCGGCAGATATCGCGGTTCGTTGGAACTTCAACAACGCCCAACCCATAGATTTCACCAAATTCTTCTGCTTCTGTAACCGCCGTGCCGGTCATTCCCGACAAGTTTTCATAAAGGCGGAAATAGTTCTGGAAAGTAACCGAAGCCAGCGTCACATTTTCCGGCTGAATATCTGTGTCTTCTTTTGCTTCTATTGCCTGATGCAGCCCGTCCGATAACCGGCGCCCTGACATCATACGCCCTGTGAATTCATCAATCAGAACTACTTCGCCTTCACGAACGATATAGTCTTTGTCTCGCTGAAACAGCTTGTGGGCGCGAAGCCCCTGATTAACGTGGTGAACAATGGAGGTAGATTCAGGATCATACAGTGTTTGTTCTTCGGGCAGAATCCCGGATTCACGCAACCGTTTTTCCAGAAAATCATTTCCCTCATCGGTGTAGGTCACGTTTCGGGTTTTTTCATCGAGGGTAAAATGATCCTCTGTCAGTTCAGGGATCAGAACGTCAATCGCCTTATAAAGCTCTGAGCGATCCTGCGATGGCCCGGAAATGATCAGTGGTGTTCGTGCTTCGTCAATCAGGATACTGTCAACTTCATCCACAATTGCAAAATTGTGGGCCCGTTGGTTCATTTCCTTCAATTCGGATTTCATGTTGTCGCGAAGGTAATCAAAACCCAATTCGTTGTTCGTGGCATAAATTATGTCTGATCCATATGCCTCGTGTTTTTCTTCGGCTGGCTGCTGCGGGTACACAACGCCGGTGGTCAGGCCAAGGGCGCTGTAAACATTGCTCATCCATTCTGCATCACGTTTCACAAGGTAATCATTCACCGTAACGATATGCACGCCTTTACCGGTCAAGGCATTCAGATATGCGGGGAATGTAGCAACCAGAGTTTTGCCTTCACCGGTTTTCATTTCCGCAATATTGCCCTGATGCAGGAATATTCCACCCATCAGCTGTACATCATACGCCCGCAAACCAAGTGCGCGTTTTGCTGCCTCGCGACAGTTTGCAAAAGCTTCTGGTAACAGATCATTCAACGCCTCACCGCCCATTGCGCGTTTGGCAAGTTCTTCGGTCTTATCCTTGATGCCCACGTCAGAAAGCTTTTCAAACTCTGGTTCCAGCGCATTGATTTGTTCAACGAGCGGCAGGGTCGCCTTGATCAGACGATCATTTGGGGTACCAAAAATCTTTTTGGTGATTGTTCCAAAACCCAGCATGTTTTCTCCGCTTGGACTATTCTGACAAAGTCGTGTGAGAGGGAATGCTTGCCCGTCGGTGCAGTGCGCAATAGAACGACGTGAAGCCGGCCCCTCAAGACCTCATGGCGATGTAAGGGCCGATACCTATAGTGTCAATGTTGTGGGCAATAACTGCCTGCTGAGAGGATTAAACGATGTCTAAACGCACCAAATTTTTGGCGACTGTTTCTGTAATGGTTTCGCTCGCAACTTCTTCTGTTTCGCAAGACGCGACCGCAGAAACCGTTGTGGCCACCGTTAACGGAACTGACATCACACTTGGGCACATCATTGTGCTGCAAGATTCGCTTCCTGAACAATATCAGTCCTTGCCCGATGACGTGCTGTTCAGTGGCCTTCTGGATCAGCTTATTCAGCAATCTGTACTTGCCGGTCAGGCAGGTGAACCTAGCGCAATAATCACCCTGCGCCTGGAAAATGAACGCAGAACATTGTTGGCTGGTTCAGCAATTCAGGCGGTTATTGACAGCGAGCTGACAGAAGAAGCCTATCAGGCAGCTTATGAGGCCCGGTTTGCCGGTGCAGAACCAACGAACGAATTTAACGCGTCGCACATTCTTGTGGAATCCGAAGAAGAGGCGAAAGCCCTGGTTGTCGAGCTTGACGGTGGTGCAGATTTTGCCGAACTCGCAATTGCCAAATCAACTGGCCCGTCCGGCCCAAATGGTGGAGAACTTGGTTGGTTTGGGCCGGGTATGATGGTTAAGCCATTTGAAGATGTGGTAACCGAAATGGAAACCGGGCAAATATCAGCCCCCGTTAAAACTCAGTTTGGCTGGCATGTTATAAAACTGAATGAGGCGCGAATTAAAGAAACCCCGACGCTGGATTCAGTTCGCTCGGAACTGACCGAAGAAATTCAGCAACGGGTTATTGAACAAACACTTGCTGATCTGACGGCAAATGCAGACGTTTCACGCCCGGATGTTTCTGAACTTGACCCTGCGATCATTCGGGATCTTGGACTTGTGATCCAATAACTTTTAGCTCGGGAAATTCAAATGGCGGGAAAGAAAATCAAAAAACTGCGCCGCAAGGTTGCAAAACTGAAAGCGAAACTAAGTGCGATTAATGGCATGCATAGTGATGCCCAAATCTCACCACTCGCGCCACCCGGTGGATTTCCTGATTTGCCTGCGATCACGGGTGTTCGATTTGCGGCGTTGAATTCCGGCGTGCGCTACAAGGGGCGCGACGATGTCATGCTCGCTGAACTAAATGCAGGATCGGTGATTGCAGGGGTGTTCACAAAATCTTCCACCCGCGCCGCACCGGTTCTGGATTGTCAGGAAAAACTGGGTGCGCCAGCAAGTGGTGGTGCTGCAATTCTTGTGAATGCCGGGAATGCAAATGCATTTACCGGATCCCACGGGCAGGCATCGGTGAATGCGCTAACCGGCGAAGTTGCCCGTGTGTTGAATATTGATCCGGTGCGGGTGTTTTCTTCGTCAACTGGCGTAATTGGTGAACCACTTGCGCATGACTTGATCGTTTCAAAGATTGAAGAACTGCACCGCACCTTGGATGCAGAAGGCGCCTGCAAAGCAGCAAATGCTATTCTGACAACCGACACGTTTCCGAAAGGGGCCTGCGCAACCATAGCTGGTGATGGCGGCACGATGCAAATCGCGGGCTTTGCCAAAGGTTCGGGAATGATCGCACCAGATATGGCGACAATGCTGGTTTACATTTTCACCGACGCCAAAATTTCACAATCTTTGCTTCAGGAACTGGTATCTGCCACGTCAGACAGTACGTTCAACTGTATCACGGTCGATAGCGACACCTCCACTTCTGATACGGTGCTTGTCGCCGCTACCGGCCAAAGCGCTGCAAAAGAAATTTCAGAATTGGCATCACCGGCAGGAAACGCTTTTGCCGATGCGCTGCACGGTGTCATGCGTGATCTGGCCCATCAGGTTGTTCGCGACGGCGAAGGTGCCACCAAGTTTGTTGAAATAAATGTGACTGGTGCAAAATCCGATCAGGACGCGCGTTGTATCGCGATGTCGGTGGCTAATTCACCGCTTGTCAAAACTGCAATTGCTGGGGAAGATCCGAACTGGGGGCGCATCGTAATGGCGGTTGGAAAATCCGGTGCAGTTGCGGATCGGGACAAACTATCAATTAGGTTTGGCGATACTGCGGTGGCGGAAAACGGGTGGGTCGCTTCGTCATACCTGGAAGAAGCAGGTGCACAATACATGAAACGCCAAGACATTGAAATCGGCCTGGACCTTGGTATTGGCACGGGGAAATCTGTGGCCTGGACCTGTGATTTCACCAAGCGGTATATCGAAATAAACGCTGACTACCGGTCATGAAAACTGTTCTTGTAGCGGCCGTTGCTCTGATCGATGCTGATGGCCGGGTTCTATTGGCCCAGCGCCCGAAAGGTAAATCGATGGCCGGTTTGTGGGAATTTCCCGGCGGCAAGGTCGAAACCTCAGAAACACCCGAAGTCGCACTGATCCGCGAACTGGTAGAAGAACTTGGAATAAACACATGGCAAAGCTGCCTGGCGCCTCTTACTTTTTCCAGCCATAGCTACGATGATTTTCATCTTCTGATGCCGCTGTTTGCTTGCCGAAAATGGCAGGGCATCCCACAAGCCCTCGAAGGGCAAAACCTGGCATGGGTACGCCCGAAAGACATGCGAAATTACCCCATGCCCAAGGCAGATGAACCGCTTGTCCCGATTCTCAGGGATTGGCTCTGATCAAATCAGCGTACCTGTATTCGCAGTGTTTGGTTTGCATTGGTCTGATACCTACAATCTATCGGCGAAAAACCGTATATTTTCGAAACAATGTGAAAAAAGACTGGTTATTCTTTTCAAATTGGACCTACGGTATCTTACGAAACTTTGGGGGGATGAGTTTCTATGTTGAGGACTATCTTGGTCGGCAGTTGTGTTTCCGTACAGGGAATATTTGTTCGTAAACTGGACAACGGAAAAATCGTGGTTCGCGTCGGCGATCGGATTTATCAGGGAGCGCCTGTTTCCGGACTTGCAGCGGCATAAATCGCAATCACTGAAAATACAAAAGGCGAATGATCAATCATTCGCCTTTTGTTTTCATTTAGTCAAAATTTTCTAATCGAGCTTACGTTCGAACTCTTCCCGCTCAAAAATTTCAATCACGTCGCCTTCGCGAATATCTTCATATTTTTCAAATGCCATGCCACATTCCTGACCTGACTGAACCTCGGGTACTTCGTCTTTGAAACGCTTAAGCGTTTTAAGCGTACCTTCGTGAATAACCACATCATCACGCAGCAGGCGCACACCAGCAGATCGGCGTGCAACACCTTCAGTCACCAAACAGCCTGCAACTTTACCAACATTGGAAACTTTGAAGACTTCCTGAATTTTCGCATAACCTATGAATTTTTCGCGAACTTCGGCCGACAACAAGCCCGACGCCGCTGCTTTCACATCATCAACAAGATCATAGATGACGGAATAGTAACGAATTTCCACACCCTTCTGGTTGGCAACACTGCGTGCAGTCGCATTTGCCCGGACGTTGAACCCCATAACCGGCGCGCCGGATGCTTCTGCAAGACCGATATCTGATTCCGTAATCGCCCCAACACCGGAATGCAGAACCTGAACACGAACTTCGTCGTTGCCGATTTTTTCCATTGCCTGAACGATCGCTTCTGTGGATCCCTGAACATCGGCCTTTACGATGATCGGAACTTCAGCCACAGACTGATCTTCTTTGGCTTTCGCCATCAGTTGTTCCAGCGTGGTGGCGGCACCGGCAGCAGCCCGACGATCTTTGGCGGCCTGTTCGCGGTACCCGGCGATTTCACGTGCCTGCGCTTCGGTATCGACGACATTCAACACATCGCCCGCTTCAGGCGTGCCGTTCAGCCCCAAAACTTCAACCGGCACCGAAGGCCCGGCTTCGTCAATACGGTCGCCCTTGTCATCGATCAGTGCACGAACTTTCCCCCACTGTTCGCCGACAACAAAGATATCGCCTTTGCGCAAAGTACCGTTTTGCACCAGCACCGTGGCAACAGGGCCCCGACCGATATCCAGCTGTGCTTCAATCACAGCACCAGATGCCGCGCGCTTTGGATTGGCCTTCAGGTCAAGCAGCTCAGCTTGCAGCGTGATGGCTTCAAGCAACTTGTCCAGACCAGTTCCTTCAATTGCAGAAACTTCAACATCAAGGACGTCGCCAGACATCTTTTCGACGATGACTTCGTGCTGCAATAGATCTGTACGAACTTTGTCGGGATTTGCTGCCGGGCGATCAATCTTGTTAATCGCAACAATCATCGGAACTTCAGCGGCTTTCGCATGATGTATGGCTTCGATGGTTTGCGGCATCACGGCATCATCCGCAGCAACAACCAGAACAACAATATCCGTTACCTGTGCACCGCGTGCGCGCATCGACGTAAACGCCGCGTGGCCAGGTGTATCCAGGAACGTAAGCAACGATCCGTCTTCAGCTTTCACCTGATAAGCGCCGATGTGCTGGGTGATACCCCCTGCTTCACCTGTGACAACTTTCGAATTTCGAATAGCATCCAGCAGTGACGTTTTGCCGTGGTCGACATGGCCCATAACCGTAATCACGGCCGGACGCGGCGCAAGTTCTTCGTCTTTGTCTTCAACCGAATCGATCACATCTTCCACATCGGAATCAGAAACACGTACAATCCGGTGGCCAAATTCTTCGACGATCAATTCAGCGGTATCCGCATCAATCGCCTGATTCTGTGTCACCATCATGCCGTTTTGCATCAGGGATTTCACCACATCTGCAACACGTTCTGCCATCCGGTTCGCCAGTTCCTGAACAACAATGGTTTCAGGAACCTTCACATCCAGAAATACCTTTTCACGAGGCTCAGATCCGCCCAGTGCCTTTTGACGCGCGCGTTCCTGTTTCCGCTTCATTGCAGCCATGGATCGATGGCGTCCACCACCACCGGTCAATGCCTGATTCAACGTCAGTTTCCCGGCGCGGCGCCCGTCATCGCGATTCTTCGCATTGCGGTTCTGTTTGTCTGCGGTTTCACGTTCCGGTTTGCGGGCCGGGGACGAAAAGGTTTTGCTTCGCGGTGCTGCCGCTGGTTTAGCGTCGGCGGTATCAGCTGGGGGCGGTGGCGGCGCAGCTGACTTGGTTTTCGCATCGGCTGCTTCGCGTTGCTTACGTTCTTCTTCTTCCGCCTTCAGGCGGGTACGTTCTTCGCGTTCCTTTTCATCCCGCTCTTTGGCTTCTTGTTCGGCACGGCGGCGGCTGCGTTCTTCTTCGCGCTTTAGCTCATCTGCTTTACGGGCTTTTTCGTCTTCAACTTCGCGGGCCTTTGCAACCTTAAGCGCCTTTAGCCGGCGCTCCATTACAGCATCGGTTATCCCCGCCGGACGTTTGGACGGATCGCCAGTTGGTGCAGCAGCACCACTGGATTTGCCAGCCGCAGGGCTTGTCTTGGGAACAACCACGCGCTTGCGTTTCGTTTCAACAACGACACTTTTACTACGGCCGTGGCTAAAACTTTGCTTCACTTGTCCCGGGCGGCCACCACCGCGCAGTCCAAGGGGTTTTCTGTCGTCACTATCGCTCATGTAGTCGTCTTATCCTTTCCGGCAGCTTTACTACCGTCGTCCTTAGCGCGCAGACCCAAAAGCCTCGTGGCTTCCTCTACAACACGTATGCTGAGTCCACCAGCGCCAAGCGCGCCATGTATCACACTTTCCCGCCCGAAAGCCAAACCCAATTCCGACGAAGTCAAAACCTCGAAGAATCGGCCACCTTCCGGGGTCCATAACTTGCCTTTTCCACGGGCTGAACCATCTGACGCCTGCAACAGCACTTTTGCTTTGCCATCAGCCAGCCAGCCCTTAACTTTTTCGAACCCTGCAACCGCGCGCCCGCTTTTGCGTGCCATTGCAATAAGTTCAACCATTCGCACCACCAGTTGGCGCTCAACTTCGTCAAGCAGGCCATCTGGAACTGTGACCGCCTGTTTGGCGCTGCGCGCGAACAACCCTTTGTCCGCTGCCTTTTCCAGTGCCAACCTGTTTGCCGAAACCCAGATCCCGCGACCCGGCAATTTTTCGCGAACATCCGGAACGATCTGTGCTTGTGGGCCAACCACAAACCGGATCAGCCCGGATTTGGGCTGCACATCACCAGTGGCGATGCATTTGCGTTCGGGATCTGCCCGATCTTTGGTTCGCCCGCCGCGTCCCATTTGGTGCCTCCGAGGCCTGCGATCAGGCCTCGGCCTCCTCTTGCAGTTCTTCGCCCTGTTCTTCACCTTCTTCTTCGCTGACGTCCGGTTCCAGATCGGCAGGGTCAACCCAGCCAAGCTGAATACGCGCCGTCATCACCATGTTCTGCGCTTCTTCAAGGCTGACTTCGAATTTTTCCAACACGCCATCATCTTTAACGCGCTCTCCGTCAACCGTCGTCCAGCCTCCGGCAAGTTCCCAATCCGCACAGGTCGCAAAATCTTCTAGTGTCTTCACATCATCATTGGCCAGTGCTTCGATCATTTGGGGTGTCAGACCCTCAAATTCAATAAGGCTGTCCTGAACACCCAGTTCGCGGGCATTTTCCAGCGCCTTTTTGTTCTGCGCTTCCAGATTATCGCGGGCGCGGGCCTGCAATTCTTCTGCCGTACCTTCGTCTACACCATCGATAACCAACAATTCGTCACGTTCGACATAGGCAACTTCTTCCAATGAGGTAAAGCCTTCGGAGACCAAAAGCTGTGCAAAAAACTCATCAAGATCCAATGTGTCCATGAACAGTTTGGTGTGCAGCGCAAATTCGGCCTGACGGCGTTCGCTTTCATCAGTTTCGGTCATAATATCGATGTCCAGACCGGTCAGCTGGCTAGCAAGCCGCACATTCTGACCACGGCGACCAATTGCCAGTGACAGTTGTTCATCCGGCACAACCACTTCGATACGTTCTGCACCTTCGTCCAATACAACCTTGGTAACTTCTGCTGGCTGCAATGCATTTACCAGGAAGGTTGGCGCATCTTCGTTCCACGGGATGATGTCAATCTTTTCACCCTGCAATTCGTTGACAACAGCCTGAACACGGCTACCACGCATCCCCACACATGCACCGACCGGATCAATCGATCCGTCATATGAAATCACAGCAATTTTAGCGCGCGATCCAGGATCACGGGCGACGGCCTTGATATCGATGATACCATCATAAATTTCCGGAACTTCCATCTTGAATAGTTCGGCCATAAATTCAGGCGCGGTACGGCTAAGGAAAATCTGCGGGCCGCGCACTTCGCGACGAACCTCTTTGATATAACACCGAATACGATCATTAGGGCGATAGCTTTCGCGACCGATTTTTTCATTACGCCGCAGGATGGCTTCGCCGGCGCCCACATCAACAATGACGTTGCCGTATTCTTCACGCTTGACCAGACCATTGATGATCGTGCCGGCACGATCCTTGAATTCTTCGAATTGGCGATCACGTTCAGCTTCGCGAATCTTTTGCAAAATCACCTGTTTAGCAGATTGTGCAGCGATCCGACCCATTTCAACCGGGGGAACTTCTTCGCTGAAGACATCACCGATTTCTGGGTTTTCCAGATATTGTTTGGCTTGTTCAACGGTGAATTCGGCCTGATAGTTTTCCAGTTCTTCATCTGCAACGACCGTGCGCACGCGGGTGAATGTCGCCTTGCCTGTCTCGCGGTCAATGGCAACGTGAATATCCATCTCTGCGCCGTAACGCGATTTGGCTGCACGGGCCAGGCTTTCTTCCATCGCTTCGATTACCAGCTCTGGCTCAATCATTTTTTCGCGTGCAACAGCCTCGGCGGTTTGCAGCAGTTCAAGCTGGTTTGCAGAAGTAATAGCCATTCTCAGTCCTCCTCGGAACCGGGTTTGTCGGTTTCTATATCGTCAAATTTGCTTTCGTCCACCACGCCCGCAACTTTGCGTTGGCGCAACATTTCAGTAATCAGTTCGTCCGTCAAAACCAGCTTGGCGTCGGACAGCCAATCAAACTTCAGCCCGATCGTACCTTCGGAAATTGTGATCAGAACCTCGTCATCCTGCACGCCCGCCAACTGCCCCTTAAAGCGGCGGCGGCCATCGATCATTTCCGTGGTTTCTATCTTAACTTCATAACCCTGCCATGTTGCAAAGTCTTTCAGCCGGGTCAGTGGGCGATCAATGCCCGGGCTGGAAACTTCCAGCGTAAAGGCATCTTCAATAGGATCTTCCACATCCAGAACGGCGGATACGGCGGTGGAAATTTCCGCGCAGTCATCAACCTCAATCCCTCCATCCGCGCGTTCGGCCATAATCTGCAACGTCTTGTACATACCGCCCATCAGCCGCACGCGCACCAGTTCGAACCCCATACCTTCAATCGTAGGCTGGATAATTTCGGCCATCCGGCGGTCAATCGCTGCTTTGGCAATCAGGTCGTTCATAAGGTCCGTTCTTTAAATTCGTTAACGTCATTGGAACCCGTTCTTTAATCACCCAAAGGCTGTTCAAAGCCATTCAAGCACAAAAAAACGGGCGCGCGGCCCGTAGATATTTCCCGGTGGAGCCTTGGGGGTGGAAGCCAAAACGCCGCTGTTGAGGTGGATATAGATGGGAAGGCAAAGCGATGCAAGAGCGGAAATACCGATGGCGGGTTTGCGCCCGGACCCGGCGGATTGTTTGAACTCAGATGTTTGATGCTCCACCGCTCAGGAGCACCAAATTCGAATTGGGCGGCAACAAAACTAACTGACCGTTTTCTGACCGTGAGTGTGCCTTGTACCGATTATCGGAACCGGATGCTTGTCTTCAGCACAATCGCGGGTCTGATAGAATGCACTATCGGCATCCTTTCGCGTCATCCCCATGTCGGCCAGACGTTCGATCGGCAAATTGTTCAGTCTCTGCTTCTCACGAAAACGGCGATCATGTTCAGCGAACCAATTCAGCAAGCGCACCAATGGTGGTGGTGCGATTCCGTCATTGGTGTGTGGTTTGTCGGTTGTTGCTGTTGAAAGTGGCAAAGTAGACATTGGATTCTCCTTGATGATTGGTGCGTCGTATCGATGCAAACACCATCACCAAGGCCCGCAAGTTCACCGCAAGATCCTGCGTGATTAAATGCCGGTTATCTGCAATACTTCCGTAAGAAATCTGCTTTTGTCGCAAAAAAATTATATCAGGGCCCAAATTTGACAACGATCAAGCAATCACCTCGACTAACTGTGCATCTCCGGGGGCCATTTCGTGCCGACCTTTCACCTGATGGCGAGATCACTGGTTTGTCGCGTCGCGCCCAGGCGATGCTGGCCTTTCTTTCGCAGCAACCCGAAATGCGCGCAGAACGCGGGCTAATTGCTGATATATTATGGAGCGACAGATCAGAGGACCAGGCGCGCGGCTCACTTCGGCAGGAACTTGCAGTCTTAAGAAAAGTTTGTGGTAGTGACATCGTCAATGCCAACCGACAATTCGTTTGGCTCAATGCGGCGGACGTCACAGTTGATGCAACGGGAAAGAATGAATTCCTTGAGGGTTTTGATCTAAACTCCGAGGGGTTCGAAGATTGGCTCCGCGACATACGAGCAGCCCAGCCCGTTGAAACGCCTGAAACAAATATCCGCAGTGCGCCATCCCGCCCAAGCCTTGCAGTCCTGCCATTTGAAGAACTTGGTGCTTCTGAAAACGATATGTTCGCGGACGGCGTAGTGGATGAGATCACCGGCGCACTTAGCAAGGTTCACGATTTCCATGTCATTGCGCGGCAATCGTCTTATGCATTGCGCGGTGAACGAATTGGCGTTCCAGAGATTGCTGACCGCTTAGGTGTAAGCTACGTCGTCGAGGGCTCTGTGAGGCGAGCAGGCAATCGAGTTCGGATTTCTATCCAGCTCGTTGATGGTAGTGATGGTCGAATGCTGTGGTCAGAACGCTTCGATGATCAGATAGACGACATTTTTGATTTACAAGATCGGGTAGCCCAAAAAGTGGCCGGGCGTCTTTCACCAAGTTTGCGATCTGTCGAAATTGAACGGGCGCGCACACACCCACCAGCGGACCGTACGGCCTATGAGCTTGTACTAAGCGCCATGCCGCATTTTTGGACTCATAGCAGGATTGAAAACGCCAAAGCAGTTGCGCTGTTTGATGCTGCACTTGAACGTGACCCAAACTATGCACTTGCCCTGTCGATGAAAGCTTGGGGATTAGCGCAGCAAACCGCGTATCTTTGGACAGACGAACCAGCAGTAATACGTGCTCGGTCAACTCGGATTGCCGAGCAGGCGATCGAGACGGCTGGTGATCACGTCTTGTCGCTTGTCGGTATAGGTGCCGCATTGTCGATGTGTTCGCAGGAACTTGTCCGAGCGAAATCGTTCCTGGACCTCGCACTCGCAATCGACCCAAACTGCGCCTGGGGATGGATGCGGTTGGGGTATGTGCACATATATAGTGACCAACCGAAAGAGGCGAGGGCCGCATTTGATCGTGCCATTAGCCTTAGCCCGCTAGACCCATACATGCATAATATGGTGCTGGGCCAAGGAATGTCAGAATTTCGGGCGGGCAATTGTGAGACTGCGCGGCAACTTCTTGAACAGGGTATGCAGATCGGCCCAGGGGTTCAGTGGGCACTGCGCCCGCTAATTGCAGTCTATCAGGCGCTAGGACGCGAGAATGACGCGCTTCGCACCGCCGCCATTTTCAAAGAGGCTCATCCGGGGGTCACCTTAAAGTTAATACTTGATTCACTACCACCTACCTTCGCCATGACTTTTCCTGTCTATTTTGATGGTCTCAGAAGGGCTGGGGTTCCCGAAGAATAACGTAACCGCTGCATCTCGATGCGAAAACGGTAAATAACTAGCGTCGCCATTACTGTGTTGCTTTCTTCAAAGGTCGCGACAATGGCGGCATAGTCGGTACAGCGGGGGTTATCCGTCCACACGCGAAACTTGCTGTTATCTGGGTATTTCAATCACGACAAATACAGCCGTTGTTTCGTTAGCGTACCAGTTGTTCCACCTTCGCCGGCACTTGCGCACAGTCGTCCAGCCGTGCAGGATATTCTGCCTTACCCTAACGTCCGCCCCAGCATATCCGTCACCCGCACCAATTCAGCACTGATACCCGGTTCAGACAAGGCATGCCCTGCACGGGGGATAAATTTTAGGGCTGATCCGGGCCAGAGATCATGTATGCGCTGCGCTGATACTGGCGGGCAGATCATATCGTAACGCCCTTGCACGATGCTACCGGGCACGCCAGCCAGTTTACCCATATCACGCAGAATCTGACCATCTTCTTCCAAAAAGCCAGCGTTCGTAAAATAGTGATTCTCCAGCCGGGCGAACGCTCGTGCATATTCTGACGGGCTGTCCCCGGCGAACCCGTCGCTGCTGATCGAAGCCAGCGAATTTTCCCATGTGGTCCAGGCACGGGCGTATCGGGTTTCTACCGCAAGGTCGCCGGAAAACAGGCGCTGGTTATAAGCCGTAATCAGATCATCCTGTTCGTTCGCAGGAACAAGATCTGTGAACTGTTTCCAGACATCGGGCCAGAACTTTCCTGCACCTCCTCCGTAAAACCAATCCAGTTCCGCCTGCGTCATCAGGAAAACGCCGCGCAATACCAGATGCAGGGCGCGTTCGGCGTGGGTTTGCCCATAGAGAAGGCCAAGCGTTGCACCCCAGCTACCGCCGAAAACCACCCATCTATCAATGTCCAGAACCTGCCGGATCTGTTCAATATCGCGGATCAGATGCCAGGTCGTGTTACCCTTAATGCTGGCATGGGGGCGCGAACGACCACAGCCGCGCTGATCAAACAGGATAATTCTGAAATTATTGGGATCAAAATAACGCCGCATCGACGGGCTACACCCACCCCCGGGGCCGCCATGCAGCACAACAACCGGCACCCCGTCAGGGTTTCCGCTTTGTTCGACATATATCCGATGCCCATCACCCACATCCAGCATCTGCTGATCAAACGGGGTGATCGGCGGATAAAGATATGCGGCTGCGCTTTTATGACCTGCGATTTTGTCCATCTCATCCTATATAGACTGTTATGTATTGCCCCGCCACGGGCGAACTGAAAATGATGAACCCAGGAGGGACACAGATGCAAGCCGCCGCGAATACAATTGATCCCGCCGAAGTTGCCAAGTTTGAGGCGATGGCCGCCGAATGGTGGGATGTGAACGGCAAATTCAAGCCGTTGCATATGCTGAACCCGTGCCGGCTGGATTACATCACCAATCAGATTGCTGCAGAATTCGGACGCGACCTGACGACAACACAACCGTTCAAAGGGTTAAGGATACTGGATATTGGCTGTGGTGGCGGGTTGTTGGCAGAACCGATGGCGCGCCTGGGGGCTGATGTGGTTGGCGCAGATGCAGCGGCTGGTAATATTCCCGTGGCACAGGTCCACGCCGAACAATCCGGGTTGGCCATCGACTATCGCCATATCACCGCCGAGGAACTGGCCGCAGCAGGTGAACAATTTGATGCCGTGGTGAACATGGAAGTGGTTGAACACGTGGCCGACCCTCAGGGGTTTCTGACTGCATGCCGGCAGTTGCTGAAACCCGGCGGGATCATGTTGTGTTCAACGATCAACCGAAATCCAAAAAGTTTCATGGTTGCGATTGTTGGGGCCGAAGTTGTAATGCGCTGGTTGCCCCGCGGCACCCATGACTGGAACAAGTTCATAACGCCCGACGAATTATTTGAGCTTATCAATTCAGCCGGGTTGGACCCCGTGGATCGCAAAGGGTTTGTTTTTAACCCTCTTGGCTGGTCGTGGTCACTATCTGATCGTGATCTGTCGGTGAATTATGTAACAGCGAGCATAAAACAGGTTTAGCGCTAAATTGTCAGGTCCCCAACGAAATCTGAATTGTCCGATACCCATATACTCCTACAAACAGCGCGATCGCGGCCGCCTGCGCAAATGGTCGAAAACCATCTGTCCAGATTGATCTTAGCTCGGTTTAGACATGGATCGACATACG
>Ga0209344_10000883_pt1 | contig 44815 bp, 42 predicted proteins | sample Cruoilmetagenom6_FD_187293 | JGI IMG/M metagenome (GOLD analysis project Ga0209344, IMG submission 187293) | Oil polluted marine microbial communities from Coal Oil Point, Santa Barbara, California, USA - Santa Barbara Oil Seep Sample 6 (SPAdes)... | ecosystem: Environmental > Aquatic > Marine... | reverse complement strand
TAATTTGAAAGCAGTTAAACCCGTTTCATGCAATTGAGATTTTGTGATTTCATCGAATGGATCACCAAACTCGGAGGTTATGACCATGTTGCCATTGATAACCATCTTTGGAGTCTGTTGTAATGGGCTTTTTGACATACATGACCCCAAACTTAAACCGCCTAATGTTGCACAGCCAAGTAATCCACTTTTTAATAACTTTCTTCTATTGATAGACATAACTTTAATTTGTGAGTTGTCATTTAAAAGTATTAACGAATTTTATTTTATTTAAGTTACTAATAATTTTAATCGTTATCTATATATGGGACACACACTTTTCAAATGGAGTCAGTTTTAGTTTTTAAACCAGTTAGCTTGGGCTATCAACAAATAGTTATGTGCCTTCAGGGGCTCAGGAGTATGGCAAAGAGGCAATAAATCACCTCATGAAAACCAAGGTTTTGATTAATGGTCAGTCAACGGGTTCAGCAACGGTTGCTGTCATAAGCGGATTGGGTGGCTACATGAAAATTCTAATTGATACTGAACTAACCTGTAGATTCATCAATTTACTGGTCAGTTTCCAATACTTCAAAATCTAACAAATTCACATTGCCTTGTTTTAACCGATAGTCTAAATCATACTCATATACAAAGTTTTTGATCGCTCTTTGAAGGTGTACTGGTTTGACGTTGGCATCCATGTCACTGACTTGTCCCATTGAGAAATTGGTTATGATACTAAGTCTATGGGGAATATGGCCTTTGATGTTTGTGCCCGTTAGTTTAAAATTCTTACTCCAAGACAAGCGCCTGGCGAAGGTGGGCTCAACACCATAAATATCGATCAATTGCTGGCGTAAAATTTTGGCTGCTGTCATTTCTTCTTGTCCCAAACTGTTTTCAATTTTATTTGAAATATCCATTACATTGTCTGCGTGAGGGAAATCTTTATTGTCGATCATTGAAAGCCAAGCATATCCATTGATGTAGTCTTTTTGTTGAAGATAAAGCAAGCCAGTGTAGTATGTCGCTAATGTGTTTCCATATGAAGCGGCCTTTTTAAAATTTTTAATGGCGCTTTTTTTGAACCCATTGGCATTGTCTTGTATTGCCTTATACACATAGTATTCATCAGGCTTGATGACTTCTCCTTGTTGGTTTAAATGTAACTTATAATTACCAACTGGAAAGTTATTATCATTAACCGCATGTACCACAGAGGTTGTGATGCACAACATGAGCAACAAGTATTTTAATTTAAACATACATTCACCTCTAAAAATTTTTACTTAATTATTATTCCATTAAAATCTGAATGTTAGATGAACAGAGTAATGTACAGCGCTTTCCATGCACGGCTCCTGTCTCATTGTTGATCTCTAGTGGATGGAATTGCATATGCTGCGTTAAATGCATTAAAATTTAAGTTCAAGCATAAAATGATTCATGGGTCTTGTGGCCTGTGATTTGCTATAAAAAAAGGGGAATAACAATGAAAGACTCAATTCATGCGTCTGACCACTCGCAAGCAAGCCAGCCTTTGCGGCGTTCAAACAACACATTCATAACAGCTTATTTGTTGCTGTTTCTTGCCGTTTTGGCACCAACGCAAGTGGCTGCACAAAACTGTGGTGGTAATGGTCAGCGAGCCTGTTGCGTTGCTGAAGCACCATTTGGTGCTTGTATGACAGGGTTGTTGGAGATACCAGGCTGTGTTGGTGATTGCCAATGCAGCAACAACATCTTCCAATCTTCCAGCAGTTGTGCCTTACCGACATCATGTGGCGGCCTGAACGAACGTGCCTGTTGTGTAGGAGAATCGGGATTCGGTGCTTGCCAAGGGGGTCTGGTTGAAAATGCCTACCCTGATGCTGGGTATTGTACCAACCTGCCTGGCAGCCAATCCAGCAGCGTGTGTTTAGCACCCACCAGTTGTGGCGGCTCCGACGAGCGTGCCTGCTGTGCCGGTGAACAGCCTTTTGGCGCTTGTCAGGTTGGTTTAATCGAACAACCGCAGGCGAATTCTGGTCAATGTAATAACCTCGCTCCTGGAATTGAATCTCAGGGTATGTGTCGAACAATTGAAACTTGTGGTGGCGACGGTCAACGCGCTTGTTGCGCCGGCGAAGCTGGTTTTGGTGCCTGTAGCGATGGCCTGGCTGAAATTTCACAAGCCAATGCTGGACAGTGCGGTAATTTGGCATGGGGCATTCAATCTAACAGTGTTTGTCAGGCGGTCACATCCTGTGGTGGTCAGGGCGAGCGTGCCTGTTGTCTGGGGGAATCGGGGTTCGGCGCTTGTCAAGCGGGATTGGTAGAACTTCCTTATCCCAACGCGGGCTATTGCGCCAATGCGCTCGATACCCAATCCAACAGCATCTGTCAGGAACCGACCTCTTGTGGCGGTCCAAATGAGCGTGCTTGTTGTGCCGGGGAGCAACCTTTTGGTGCTTGCGAAGCTGGATTGGTTGAAGAGCCACTAGCCAATACCGGGCAGTGTAGTAACCTCGCTCCTGGCATTGAGTCACAAGGCATCTGTCGAACAACAACAAGTTGTGGAGCAGACGGTGAACGGGCCTGCTGTGCCGGTGAACAACCTTTTGGTGCCTGCCTAGCCGGTCATGTTGAAATACCACAAGCCAATGCCGGTCAGTGCAGTAACTTGGCTTGGGGCATCCAATCGGACAGTGTTTGTCAGCGCGTTACCAGTTGTGGTGGAACTGGCGAGCGTGCTTGTTGCGTGAATGAAAGGCCTTTCGGTGCGTGTCAACCAGGTGCCAATGAAGTGCCCGGCTGTGACGGAGATTGTCTGTGTGATACTGGGCTGACCGCAAACTCCACCTGTGTAAGGGCGACTCCATGTGGTGGGCTGGGTCAGCGGGCCTGTTGTCTGGGTGAAGGTAATGCTTGTAATGTTGGTAATGATGAGGTCCCTGGTTGTGTTGGTGATTGCTTTTGTGGTCCAAACGCTATATCCGGTGCGGTGTTCGCTACTTCGAGTTGTGGGCTTATGACAGAACCTTCAGGTGGAATCAAACAGATTTCAGAGCCAAGTGTAAACTGCACCGACTGCGATCCGGAGCCACAAGCAGATTTGGAGTTTTGTAGTTTACAGGGCTTTTCCGACATGCATGCTCACATGTTTGCTCACCTGGCACATGGCGGCGCCGCATTTGTTGGAAAACCTTATGATCCGAATGGTGGAATTAACGAAGCACTCAAGCAAGACTATGGAACTGACATGAATGTGGTCGGAGCTTATGAAGGTGGTGCGCCGCCGGCCCATGTTGATGATGGCTTGCCACCAGATTGTCCAGATTACCTGCTTAATACGGGTGTCTGTAACGGTCAAGTGCTGTGGCATGGTGACCATCAGATTTTGGATGACCCCACTGGCACCGGATCGAACGATCAACCTGGCTCTCCATTGGGTGCGCCATTGTTCAACGGCTGGCCTACAAATCAATCCGCCGTTCATCAACAAATGTACTATAAGTGGTTAGAACGAGCTTATCGAGGCGGTATGCGTCACATGGTGATGATGGCGGTTCACAGTGAAGCCATGTGTGAAGTGTCTGTACAACTTGCTGGTGTCGATTGTGCCGATTCGATGGGTCAGATTGATCTACAGATTCAAGCTGCTTATGATTTTCAAGATTGGCTCGATGCTCAAAGCGGTGGTGTTGGTCAAGGCTGGTTCCGCATTGTTGATTCGCCTGTTGAGGCGCGTAGGGTCATTCTCAACGGCAAGCTGGCGGTAACTATTGGTATCGAAGTGGACAATTTATTCAATTGCAAAGCCACTGGAGCCTGTCCAAACATGCCAGCTCACCCAGAACTGGATACCGTGCAAAAAGCCATTGACTATTATTACGACTGGGGCGTTCGACATATCTTCCCAGTTCACAATTTTGATAATGCATTTGCAGGTGCTGCACTTTGGTTAGATCCTTTGGCTGTTGGTAATCGATATATTGAATACCAGTGGCAAACTGGTCAGGACTGCGAGATTACACCGGGTGCTGGAACGGGCTATGGTTTCAGGCATGACAATGTCGCCATTGATTTTCTGCGGGGATTGGCTTGCGCGGTATCAAATGGCCCCATAGAGAGTTGTGATTTGGCTGACATTGCACCACCTTATTTTACCTCCACCACTTGTAACACAAGGGGACTGACACCAGCCGGTGTAGATCTTATGCAGCGATTGATGGCCAAAGGTATGTTGATTGATATTGATCACATGTCGAGTAAAGCGTTAGACGAAAGCCTTGATCTGGCAACAGCACAGAACAGTTACCCGCTGGTCGCCAGTCATGGACAGTTTTTCGAATTACATCCACAGCTTTATGGCGACCCCACAACTCCGGGAGTTGCAGGACAAGCTGGCCGTCATGAACGCATGCGAACGCGGGAGCAGCTCGACCGCATGCGTGATTTGGGTGGTCTGGTGGCCCTGTTGACCTTGGATGGTCAGCAAAGCTTACAACATGTACCTTCAACCGCCAGTGGTTTTCCTACTGTTGAATCTGATTGTCGCGAGTCGACCAAGAACTGGATTCAGGGTTACCAGTATGCTGTAGAAGTGATGCAAGGCCCTGTGGCGCTTGGAACGGATTTCAATGGGGTTGCAGCCCACACAGGACCACGCTTCGGGTCTGATGGTTGTGGCGGTGAGGTAGGCGTGGTCGATTTAACGGCTTCACGTAAGGAAGAACGCAGTGCCCAAGAGCGGGCTGGAAACCAGTTGGTCTATCCATTTACCAACCAGTTTGGCACCTTTGATCGACAGGTTACCGGGCAGCAGATTTATGATTTCAATACCGATGGGCTGGCCCACATCGGTTTATTACCTGACATGTTGGCCGATATTAAGCAACTGGGCATGACTGATGCTAACATGGAGCCGCTCTACCGATCTGCCAATCGCTATCTAGAAGTGTGGGAGACAGCACTTGGTACAACTTGTGACATCAATGACATTGAATCGTCCGATGTTATTTTCATGGATTCATTTGAGTAATCTCTGATTCAACGCATCAGCCGATAGCAATGACATGTATTGAAATCAAGCCAGCCTGAGTTTTCAGGCTGGCTTTCAAGCAAGTTCTGCGGTTTAGCTTAGTCGAGGCAATCACAGCCCAGTTTTTTGATAGGTGGCTCAATCTCAGCTTCTTCTTAATTTGGTATCGGCTTAAACCCAGGGTGATGATGTAGAGTTGTTTTTTGAGGACCATGTTTAGGTGAACCCATGCTGGGTAAACGGTCTTTATTTAGGTAACAATGCTGAAGTCGGTGCCCACTTGAATTTAGACTCTAACAGGCCTATATTAAAAGGCAATGATTAAGTAAAGACTTTTCACTTTAAGGTTTAAATATGACAAATTCACCCATTCAAATAGTTTGTGCTGGTTGTGGTGCGAAAAATCGTGTTCCAACTAGCAAGCTCAATGACCAACCTCTTTGTGGCAAATGTCGGCAGCCTATTCTGTCAACTCAGCCAATTATTGGCAATGATCAAAACTTGATGCGCTACATTGAGCACAATGACCTGCCTGTGGTTGTGGACTTTTGGGCAGAATGGTGTGGTCCTTGTAAACAATTCGCACCGACTTTTACACAGGTTGCTGGTGAATCATTTACCCAAGCTTGCTTTATCAAGTTGAATACTGAACTGAATCAAAATACCGCAGGGCGTTTTGATATCCGCTCCATCCCTACCTTAATGATATTTCATCATGGTCAAGAAATGGCTCGAATGTCTGGTGCTTTACCTAAGTCGCAATTTAAACAATGGTTGGCACAAAACTTACCCACTGTTTGATCAACGAATACGTAAAGTATATTGCTGGATTGAATGGCACTGACTCAATGGTGCTCGTGTCTATGCTATCTGCCGCAAAATTCGAGTACATGAGGTATCCTTTTAAAAAATGATTAAGCCATCCGCGTATTTAGCTCAGTTGAAGCAGTGCAGTTTCTAACCGTGGCTAAATATAAAGTTTCAATTGCTGATTTACCCTTCTTTTTATATATAGATTTGATCAATATTCATGAAATACGTATTCGAGGATCAAATTAAAGATATCTTACAGACAATTTAAAAGTGCTTGCAAGTATATAAGATATCTACTAAGATATTCGTAGCATTTATATATTTGCAAAAACGACAGAACAATTTGATAAAAATGAGGATTTAATGATGAAAAAAATATTATTACCAGCCGTTATGGCTGTAACAGCCCTTAGCTCAATAACATATTCACCCAGAGCAGATGCTGTAGAAGACTGTTTAAACCACACTATTCATATTTTGATTGAGATTGGTGACGTACAAGTTTGGTACGACACAGGGGCTTTCTGTTATTCAGACCATAAAGAGCCAATCAGAGAGTAATCTTAGAATCAAGACATAAGGCATTGTGAGGTTGAAACAAAAGTTTTGGCCTCATTTTTACCCAGTGAACAATTACTGAAATCAGTTCTATTTACTTTGATAACTTCCTGTTTTTTACAAATCCTATACATTACCAGCTTCTTTAGAACGGCTAGGGGGAGCTTTGTTTAAACTCAGTTGATGTCCTTAATTAGCATTTTTATTTTGACTTTAGCAGGCTTAAAGATTAGTATTTTCAGAATTTTATAACTTTGGGGGAATATAAGAATGAATAAATTTGTATCAACTGCTTTTACATGGGTGCTGATTGTGGCTGTTTCAAAACCAGCATTTGCACAAGAATCTTGGGCAGAAGTGTTACCGGGTTCACAATTGCCACCGAGTGAGCCTTCGTCATTAACTGCTCCCGAAGCACCACAAGGCGGATTGACATTCTTTAACGACCGCGCCGTATTTACTGCAACTGGTGCCGTATTGGTTACAGAAAATTTTGATGGTAGTTTGATAGGACCTGCTGAAGTTTGTTCATGGACTGCTCCTTTAAACAGCTTGACCAATGACTCGTGTTTCGCAACAGGTGGTGTGGTGGCCGGTCAAGAACTGGACATTATTGTCAGTGGAGGTGGTGGAAACTATGTGATTTTAACCTCAGGTTTCTTGGGTGTAAGTACTGATGCTGTAGGCCCATCGAGTTTCGTTGATGATGCTGTTTTTAACTTTAATCCACCAGTCACAGCTGTTGGTTTCGATGTCATTGGAGATTTGACTGGGTCGGTGAATCTTAATGTTGAGATATTTGATGACAATGGTAATTCTTTAGGTATTACCACGGCTTCGGGTAGCAACCCTGGTACTTTTTTTGGTGTGACTTCTTCGATACCGATTGGTCGCATAGAAACCGTTGAACCTAATGGCAATGGTGAATTGTTCAGTGATTTGGTATTTGGTAATTTAAGTTTTGGGCCACCGCCTGTTGTACCTACATTGGGTCAATTGAGTTTGTTGTTATTAAGCTTAGTTATGGCAGGATTTGCGGTTATATTTATTCGCCGTTAATTCTTTGAAAAAACTTAGAATGCCTGTCCTGAATTGTGGACTCCGAATAGCTTGATTTGAATAAAGGGTTCAGTACCCTTTATTCACTGTACCCTGTGAAATGCCTCATGGAGACTAAGGTGAAATTAACCGGTGAATGTTTTTGTGCTGAAATTAAGTATGAGATCAATGGCTCATTGAGGGATGTCAGATCATGTCACTGTTCGCGCTGTCGAAAAGTGTTTAGCTCCCAAGCTTCAGCCTACGCATTGGTTGATTCATCAGAATTTAAATGGCTTAGTGGTAAAGAATATCTTACCACTTATGCCAATCAATCAGGTTTTGGCTTTCAGTTTTGTAAACAATGTGGATCCACTTTATGTGGCATTTACCAGGGTAAAGTCCATGGAATAACTTTAGGCTGCCTCAATGAAGACCCTAAAATAGAAATCGGTCGGCACATCTTTGTTGGCTCAAAGGCAAGTTGGGAAGTCATCCCTGAGGGCGTCATACAATATCAAGAGAATGCACCAATTACATAACAAGGCGATGCTAACTTTCGCAGAGTGAAGTCATGTGTATTTTTGAGAGAAACCTTGTTGAGTTAGAAAGTTGTATATCGTGTGTGGGCTAGAATCAGAAGTTGTTGAGTCAGCCAATCATAAATACCCAGTATCCTCTGCTGGGTGTTGGTCAAGTTATGGTCAAGTATTAGAAAGAGAATACAGTCATACAGACTATTTTGTTGTCCACGGATTGACTGTTGATACTTTTGCATGACAGCACCCAGGAATTGAAAATCCCCAAAGCATTGATTCTGTTAATGTATATTTGGCCTCTTTATATAGCTATTTTGAAGTAAGTACAGCAATTATATAAGTTGTCTCTTGTTAAAAAGCATGTGGTTAAGCACATCTTTTATGTGGGGGAGAGCTACCAAAGGATCTCACGTCTATGACAACAACTTATGTACTCACGGCAAAATCAGCAACTGAGCATCATGTACGGGTAGAATCATGGGTGAGGTTTGTATTTGAACAATGGTATAGGCACCATCATGTGGCAGCACAGTAATTGTGCTTATAATACATAAACTATACATCAAGTGGCTGGTTTTTTCGGTGCACGACTGAACAATAATTGATGCCAAGCCTTATGATCTTCAGAGCTGAATGGCACACACTATGGGATAAAATGGATATGGGCAAAGAAACGATTCTGTTTGATATTAATGAAACCGTACTTAATTTGAGTGCTTTAAAACCCACGTTTGCTGAAACTTTTTGTGATGAAGGGGCGTTATCTCTGTGGTTTTCACTGCTTTTGCATTCTTCCACAGTCTGTATCGCAACCAATGTTAGGACTGATTTCGCTGAGCTATCAGGCGTGATGCTTGATTCATTGGCCGTTCGATTGGGGGTGTCATTAACAGAAGAAATACGAACGGAACTGCTTTCTCTTTTTGCCAATTTACGCCCTCATTCAGACATCAAGCCTGCTCTTAACAAACTGCGCTTGAATGGTTTTAGAACGGTTGCTTTTTCTAACTCTTCTTTAATTTTGATAAAGACTCAAATAGAAAATGCCGGTTTAGAAGCATATTTTGATGACATCATTTCAGTAGAAGAAATGGGCAGTTTTAAGCCTGACCCTAATGTGTACAAGTTTGCGGCGGACAAACTCGGTGAATCAGTTGGTTCTTTACGCCTTGTAGCTACTCATGATTGGGACACCCATGGTGCATTGTCAGTAGGGTTCAAGGCGGCCTATATTGATCGCACAGGTGTTCCATATCATCCGCTTTATCAGCGACCAGATATATACGAAACGTCTATGGAAAGTATTGTTGATCAAATCATCTTCAAATCTAGTCAACAATGAACATGACAAGTGGTTGTGCGCGGACTCACAAAAGGCTAGGGAAGTATTTCGAGAGCATGGTATTGAAATGAAGTCAAAGGAGGACGGTCAATGGTGTTTGATTCAATAGCATGTAAGGGCTTGGGTATGTAAAAGGCTGGACATTCTCGTTCCCAGCAGCTTACGGTCTTAAAACCATAAAGGTGCTGGGAACGAAGTGTTTTAGTTTTCGAAGCGGTTAAAAAGAGACGCCACTCAGGGAATCCTCACAAACACATTAATCGCACTCAGAACTACATCCTTCATTCAAAATTGCGTCCAGAAGTATAAGGTGCGCCTAACGCTTCTAACGCAGCTTCATAGCTTGTTAAAGCTTTGTAATATGCAGTTAAGTCAGCTCGAAAGGCCTTGAAATCAGTTGTTGCGATTTCAATATTTCGTTGATGTGTTGTTGTTGGTTTTTGTGTAGTTGACCAATGTCCCCAGACAACTTCTCCAACCCTTGATCTGATAGAAGGTGATGCGCTTTCATTTAAACTTTGGCGAACAGCATCGCCATACAATCGATTTTGTAATTCAGCTAAATCTTGTTCTAATTGAATTAAATCAGCGAATTGTTTTTCAGTGGCTTGAGGGGTTTCTAACAGCGCGGCTTTGATGTGTTTCAAGCGATTACCCGCTTCGCTGAGTTTTCTGCCTGCGGTTGAAATTTGTCGAGACAGTTCACTGGTTTTTGCTTGAAAGGCTGCCACTACATTAAAGTCAGTGGTTGCGGTGTTAGTTACTGGTTTAACCTTAAATGTTTGTGGCGTTCCTTGTGATTCAAGTGTTCCATTGTGAGCCACATAGAGTGTTACACTGTAGTTTCCAGGCGCTACAAGCGGACCTTCTGCATCGCCAGCCCAAGGTGGTTTGAATGCGGGTTGGGTCAAATTGATTGGATCGGGAGCGGATAATTTTAAATCCCAGTTGACACGATGTAGACCTTCTTTGGCTGAGCCTTTGATCCAACGCACTGGATGGCCTTGTTCATCACTGACCAATAACAATACTTGAGGCTCATCTTCATTGGCTTCTTGCAACAATCGTTGCCATCCAGGAAAAGGCACATTGGCTTGTTTTTCTGTTAAGCCTTGCTCAATGTTTTCACGCTGCTGTTTTGCTGTTTCAGGCACGTCGTGCAAGTAATAGGTAAATACAGCGCCGAAAGGTGGGTTTTCAGCAACGAAACTGGTTGTGCCTTGACCTGGCATGCCTTTGGCTTGCATGGGCACACTGGGTACATACCACCAAGCATCTCGGACTGAAAAAAGTGAGTTTGTTTGGTTTTTGATTGTGCGGCTGATTTGTCTCAGTGGTGAATAATCGTCCAGCACATAGAAGCCACGACCAAAGGTGGCGCCGACTAAATCATGGTCTCTTGGATGCAGTTCTAAATCACGGAACGCAATGCTGGGCACGCCAGCATCTAATTTGAGCCAATTAACACCTTGGTTAGGTGAGAAGTAAATACCATATTCAGTACCAACAAATAACAAATTTTCATCAATATGATCTTGTTTGATAACCCAAACAATGGTGTCTTTGGGTAAATCGCCTGCAATCGATTTCCAATGACGTCCCTGATCATTACTGACAAAAAGATAGGGTTTGTAGTCGCCTAATTTATGAGCGTCTGCTACTGCAAAAACCGTGTCAGCATCGTGATGGGAAGCTTCAATGTCATTAATAAAAGCACGCCTTGGTGTTTTCGGCAGCGTACTTTGGCGCCAGTTTTCGCCACCGTCTTCACTGACATGAATTAGCCCGTCATCTGAGCCAGTATAAAGTAAGCCTTCTACTTTGGGTGATTCAGAAATCGAAGTAAGCGTTGCATATTTTGACATCGCTCTGTTGTCATAAAGTGAATCGACACTCCAAACACGTTGATCCATTGTTGCCAGTTCGTAACGATTGGTGTTGGTGGTTAAATCTTGGCTGATGGGTGTCCATGAGTTACCTTGGTCATCACTTTTCCAAACGCGTTGTGAGCCAAAATATATGCGTTTATTGTTGTGTGGACTCAATTGAATCGGACTGTCCCAATTCCAGCGTTCAGGCGGATCATTGGGTTCGGGTTGGGGCTGAATGTTGATGACTTCTTCAGTGCGCCTATCAAGACGATGTAAAGTGCCTTGTTGAATTTCTATGTAGGCAATATTGGGGTCTTTGGGATCAAAAACAGAATCATAACCATCGGCACCCAGCGCCACATACCAATCTTGATTACGTACACCTTCAGAATTCAAGGTTCTGGACGGTCCAATTAAGGTGCCTAAATCTTGAGCACCTGCCACGATGTTGTAGAAAGGTTCGGCATTATCAAGACCCAATTTGTAGAATTGTGAAATGGGCATGTTTGAAAAATGCCGCCAAGTGGTACCCTCGTCATGGCTTTCATACAAGCCACCATCAGTACCAGAAATCAAATGTTTGCCGTCGTCTGGATCAATCCAAAGGGCATGGTTATCACTGTGCTTTTCACGGCCTGTCCCGAGATAATCAAAAGTTTTTCCACCATCACGAGAGACGTGATAAAAAACATCCATTTGGTAAATAAGGTCGGGGTTCTGTGTCGAGGCTTCAATCTCTTGGTAGTAATGTGGACCGGTACCGCCTGAGATATAACTGTTTTGTTTTTCCCAACTTTCGCCTTTATTCAACGATCGATAAAAGCCTTTTTCTTCGTCATTGGCTTCTATGGTAGCATAAACAATCGCAGGGTTTGCCGGTGTCACAGCCAAGCCAATTTTACCCATGTCACCTTTGGGTAAACCAGTTTTGAGTTGGTACCACGAGTCTCCGTTATTGGTTGATTTGTAGATACCTGAATTGGGACCACCTGCTAAAAATGACCAGGTTTGTCTGTGGCGTTGATAAGCTGCTGCATACATAACATCTGGGTTTGATGGATCAAACTCGACGTCAGTAACACCGGTGTTTTTATCAATTTCTAGCACCCACTGCCATGTTTTACCGCCATCTGTGGTTTTATACAATCCACGTTCACCGCCAGCAGACCAGAGTGGACCTTCAGCAGCAACAAATACCACATCGCTGTTTCTTGGATCGACTAAAATTTTTCCAATGTGTTCAGATTGCTTCAGACCCATAGATTGCCAAGTCTTACCACCATCATTACTTTTATAAACTCCATCACCCCAAGCCACATGGCGCCCACTGACATTTTCTCCAGTACCAACCCAAAGTATTTCTGAGTTGTTAGGATCAATGGTTATGGTGCCAATAGAATATGATTTTTGGCTGTCAAAAATAGGCGCCCAGGTGGTTCCTCTGTTGGTAGTCTTCCATAAGCCGCCAGAGCCAACCGCAACGTACCAAGTGCTTTTATTGGTATGACTCACTGCAATATCAGCAATTCGTCCACCCATCAATGCAGGGCCAATACCGCGTAATTGGAGACCCGAAACTGCTTGGCTGAGGGCTGCATTGTTGCTTGTTTTTGCCAAAGTATTGGCGCTGGGCAAAGTCAATACAATGGCGATGAATACAAAGGCAAGGCGATTATTGAACATAATAAAATCTCGTAAGTTGGTTGTTAATATAACTTAATTAATCTAAACACAAATAGCAAGCACAAACAGGGGAGGGTAATGATTGAAAATACAGTGATAAGGTATTATAAATACAGTGTAAGGGTTTATTATGTGTTTAATCGGTTGTTATATTATTTGGAGGTGTCGTTATGGGTGCTGTCAAACACGGTTTGTCTATTGGTATAGAGCGGTTTGAACATATTTTCTTTCTTTCATTAAAAGCGGTAGGCAAACTGACCCACGAAGATTACAAAGTAATCACTCCGCTGATTGATTCAGCATTAGCACAAGTAAAAGACCCCAAAGTTAACGTGTTATTTGATGGGACTGATCTTGAAGGCTGGGAATTAAGAGCGGCTTGGGATGACTTTAAACTTGGTCTCAAGCACAACAATGAATTTCGTAAAATAGCGATTTATGGTAATAAGAATTGGTTGCAATTAAGCGCCAAGATTGGCTCTTGGTTTGTTTCAGGTGACATTCAATATTTTGATAATGAACAAGAGGCATTAAGTTGGGTTAAAGAATAAGTCCCCGATCGCTCTGCGCCAATCCGTGGGCAAAGGTTAAGCCATTCAAAAATTATTCACTCAACTATTCTATAGTAGTTGAGCGACAGCAGCCTTGGAAGTCGATTTCGGCTATTGAGTATTTAAAATTATGATTCGCCAAGCCAGAAACCCTTGTGAGTATGTCGGAAAAAGGATACTCAAGAGTCGCTTGTTATTTATTGAGAGAAATCAATGACGTTGATCAAAAATAAAAAAAGTTCTCCTCATAGAAAGAGAAACAAGTCTCTTGGTGTGCCAGAGTTAATAGCGATTGCACTGGGTGGAATGGTTGGGGGTGGTATTTTTACCATTCTTGGAATTTCTGTATCACTGGTTGGTGTTTTTACACCATTGGTGATTGTTATTGGTGGAATAATTGCTGCGCTTGCTGCCTATTCCTATGTAAAGCTGGGCGTTTATTACAAGGATGAAGGCGCTACCTATTCTTTTTATAAAAAAACATTTCCGAACTCTCCTTTCGCTGCATCGCTCATCGGTTGGTGGGTGATTTTTGGCTATATCAGTACATTGGCTCTGTATGCCTATACATTCGCTTCCTATGCCATCAGTGGATTCGCTTTTTCTGATATTGAGTTTGCCAGAAAAATTGTGGCTGGGCTTATCATTCTTATCTTTACCCTGGTCAATATTTGGAGTGTTAAAGGTATGGGCAAAATAGAAGATTTGATGGTTTATACCAAGCTAGTTATCTTGATTATTATCTCATTTGTTCTGATCAATAACAGCCAAACGACAATCCCTGTACTGCTTCAGAATGAAGCTGATGTCAGTGTTTTGTCAATTTTAATTGTTGCTTCACTTACTTTTGTGGCATACGAAGGTTTTCAGCTGGTTATCAATGCAGTCAATGAAATGGAAACACCAGAAAAAAATATTCCCAAAGCCATATATTCTGCCTTGTTTTTGGCAGTTTTGATTTATTTTATTATTTCTTTAGGAGCCATATTGGCCATCCCTTTTGATGACATTATTAAGAACAAAGAATATGCTCTCGCTGCGGGTGCAGGTAGCGTACTTGGTCATTGGGGAACTGATTTGGTGATTTTAGGCGCGCTGTTAGCAACGAGTAGCGCGATTAGTGGCACAGTCTTTGGTGCATCAAGGCAAATGGCGGTTATAGCCGGTGATGGTTATTTCCCAGCGATTTTAGCTAAAAGGATTAAACACATTCCCGTTTTTGCCATTATAAGTATGGCGGTGCTGGCGTTCATTCTTGTACTTGCAGGTAGTTTAGAGCTGATACTCGAGTTTGGTAGTGTGACGTTTTTATTGGTTTCGTTGCTTATGGCGTATGCCAATTTCAAAATTCGCGATTTAACCCACTCATCATTATTTATCACGGTGGTTTCTTTGGCTGCACTCTTAATTGGCACTGTGCTGATTCTATACTACGAGCTTAACAACCAACCGCAACAACTCATATTTATTCTTGGTCTTTATGCATTACTGACTTTGGGTTCGTGGTTATTTTCACGAAAAAAGGCTGATAAAGTGGATCATTGATGAGTGGCTTATAAGTGTTCGCTAAAAATATTGGTATTAAAATGAGTTCACTTAACTATAGTTATAAAAAAGGTTTGTGCCAGCAGAAAAGGAGCCGCCATTGGACACGCAAAGCCAACAACACGCGTGTTGTTTATCGCAACATTAAACCAACAGAAGAGTCTGCTTGAATCAAGAATTATATGTAAGTACAGATGTCGAGGCAGATGGTCCTATACCGGGGCCTCATTCGATGTTAAGTTTTGGCTCTGCTGTCTATACGCGTGATAAAGAGTTGATCGCCACCTTTGAAGCCAACCTCGAAACCATCGAAGGTGCAAGTGCACATCCAGAAACACAAAAATGGTGGGACACAGAACCAGACGCATGGCAGGCCTGCCGTTCAAATTTACAAAGCCCAGCAAAGGCAATGAAAAACTATGTGGCTTGGCTCAAAGCGCTTCCTGGAAAACCTGTGTTTGTTGGTTATCCAGTGTCCTATGATTTTATGTTTGTGTACTGGTATATGATGAAATTTGTTGGCGAGAGTCCATTTTCACATGCTGCACTTGACATCAAAACTTTGGCTATGGCTGAGCTAAAAAGTACTTACAGAGAAGCATCAAAGCACCATATGCCGAAGCATTGGTTTGATGACTTGCCTCATACCCATAAAGCTTTAGATGATGCCATTGAACAAGGTGCCTTGTTCTGCAATATACTGACAGCTATTAATAAGCAAAATTAAACCGAAAGGGGGAGGCTGTGGCAGGTGCACAGCCTTTTATTTTAACTACAAAATCAGTTTATTATCATTTAAAAATTATCTTTGAAAATCAGGTCAAAGTCATAACGTTCTAAGCCACCTAAATCGTAGGTGCCATGCACGTTAGAAATGGTGTTGTCCACTGGTTTGGGTAGTCCATTGGCAGAAACATCAGACAACAATCCCATGAAGCTGGAGTCGCAATAATCAACATAAGTTGAAAAATTCTCTAAACGATAATCACCACCTGTTCGATCCTCGTAAGCGACAAGGCCGGTGCCTGATCTTGACTGGCCAACCAGGTCATCACCAATGGAGTTGGGCTCGTTGCGGTTACAGTCACCTGTTGGAGGTTGACCTGAAGTGGTTAATACGGCTGATGGAATTGTGCTACCCGGGTGGTCAAAAATTGATCCTGAGATGAGGACTTCATTACCGTCAGCTGAAGTGCTTGGATAAGACATTTCGATGACCCGTGCCATGTCTTCATTGTCAACAAAAGTAGTGAAGGCAATTTCAGCAGAGGATTCATCGAGATACACCACTTGTGGAGCGTTTCTGTTTTTAGCCACGACATTGCCTACCATGGTAAAATTGCTGTCAAAATCAAATGGCATATACCTGGCTCTGATGGCACTGCCATAATTGGCACTGTTATTTTCAATATAAGTGCCTTTGATCTCTAAAGTACCACCAAATGTCGCTATGGCACCACCGCCTCCATAAGCGGGTTCTGTGCTTGAGACAGAATTACTTGATACGGTAGAACAACGGACTTCATTGTGACATTGTGCGCCTGGTCTGGTTCTTCTGATGCTTATATGACCGGCAGTGGAGCGTATACCACCACCTGTTATGGTCGCCGTGTTGTTATTAATCATCGCATCCAAAGCTTCCAATCTTGATTCCCCTGAAACAAAAATACCACCGCCATTGGGTGCTGAGTTGGATGAAACAAGTGCAGATCCTGCATTGAAAACATTGCTGTTTATATAGATCAATGAATCATTTGATGCAGATATACCGCCGCCAGATTGACCGGCCGTATTAAAAAGGATGCCCTGAAACAAGCCAGCCCCATATTGATAAAATTTACAGCCATTGTGTACGAAAACAGCACCGCCATTGATTTGAGCTTCATTAAATGCCAGCTGTGATTTCCAAACAGAAATAGCTCCTCCGCCTTCACAAGCAATGGCACCACCATTCACAGCTGAGTTATTACTGAGTATGCTGTTGCCATAAATACTCACCTTCGGGGTCAAAACATTGGCATCATCGTTAGGCTGAATAGCAATGGCACCACCATATCGGTTGCTGTTGTTATTCAGCAATGAGGTGTTGTTCAACCTCAAGTCCCAACTGCCTATAAGATTGACCACCCCACCATTATCGGTGGAGTTACCGCCGCTGATCTCTAGGTTAATCAGACTCAGTTCGGTTAAGGTTGAGGTGCTGGTGCCTACTGTCGCCACAAAAATTGGACCGGTTCCAGTCCCCGTTAAAACAGTCTTGCCTGAAACCGTGCTATCGGTACAAGTGTCATAACCGCCTCGGAGTATGGTGTTTCGGTCATCGAACAATTCAAGACCAGTTAACACGTAATTTTTAGGTACCCTTATTTCCAGTAGATCAGTGGCTGGCTCTTGGAAACTGGCTGCCGTGATGCTGCTGTGGTCACAACTTTGATCTGAACCTACGTAAACCACAGCTGAGGTCCCAGCCTGTGCAATACCAGTAATAAGTAATAAGCTATAGAGTATAAAACTTCGCATAAATTCCACCTGTAATAATCTAAATAATTGTTGTGGCTGATAATGACTTCACCACAACGCTTTTGAATGTCTATCACTTAATTCGTAAAGGACGATGAATTTATGACACAGGTATGAAATTTAATGAGTATGATTTATTGTGATTAAATTAACACAGAAGCATGGGAAGTCGTTTTTAATCTGAAGCCAGATGGCAAATATTGTTTCTTTATAGGAATATGCCCCCCAGATATCTGTGAAAATGTAGACATGTTCTGGGTAGATGCAAAAAAAATATTGCGGCGTTAAGGCCTGAAAAATATGTCAAGAATTATAAGAGTCAGCCCATGATCGCTTCAATCAGGCCCTCAATGCTTGTTGAATTCGCGATACCTGAAAAATAAACTAAATTCACATGAATATGGTGAATGGAACCTATGCAGGAATTGCATGTTGCAGTTTGAAATATGATTTCGCCCATGTGAACTGAATTCATTTGTAGTAAGTTTTCGATGTGCATGTTGCCTAATACGCCTACAGTCAGAAGAAACTTTTCAATAAAATCTATTCCATCTGTCATGATTTTTTTATTGGCAACGTATTAACGGAAGTCATTTAAAGAAGGAGAAATAGGATGGGTCAGCGAATTTATCGATTGTTTTGGTTGTCATGCGTGCTTGTTTTATTAAAACCAACAGCATCAACGGCTCAGAATTTATTATTCAATGGTGATTTTGATTCTGACACCAGTGGTTGGACAGGAATTTCCAGCAGTACCCTCAGCTGGGTCAGTGATGACGGAGCACCGTTTTCAGGTGATGGCAGTATGATGAACATCAACAGTTTTAACAACAACGCCAGTTTTCCAGCCATTTCAGACAAGTTCTCAGTCATGCCTTTATATTGGTATACCAGCGGTGCTTCCTACAAAATACCAGCTGACAGTCCAGTGCCTTGGGTTTGGTATGTAATTTATTGGTACGATGATATGAACAATCAAATCGGTATTTCTAATCAAGTCAGTGTTGAATTTGGTGTGCCGAATGATGTTTGGGAGCAATTCTCAGGAATGAGCCAAGCACCTGAATTAGCCACTCAAGGCGAGTTGCGTATTTATTTTACAACGGGTGCGACAGGAGAAATCGATTTGCCTTATGGCTTATGGGATGATGTTTACTTATTAGAAGAAACAATTTTTATCAGTGGTTTTGATTAAAGTAAATTCAACTTTTGGTCGAATTAAAAAATTTCGAGTCTCTAGACCGTTCGGATATAATGGTAATCAACAATAATTTGAGTGCTCTATATATGTTTGCCGCAGTTAAAACTTTCGCCAAAGAGAATCCGACAATGATTCTAACGCTTTGTTATTTTTTAATTACTGCCATAGGCATCGGTTATAGTTTTTTCTTTTATCGCGAATTCGATATCAATATCATTAAATTTGCGGATTTAAGTGATTTTTTGCTTGCAGCCATACTTGAACCCCTCTCGTTGGTTATGTTTGGCTTTATTGTTCTCATAATGCTGTTTGCCTATGCAATTGATCTTTTTTTAAGAAAACGTTTTAACTTTTATCATAATTTAGTAGAAAACCGCCTTAAGGCTAAATACACAGATCCGATTGTAATAATTATTGTTGTTCTGGTATTCACCATTGTATTGATGCAAGATTTGGCGATCGAAAATGCCGACAGGATAAAAAATAAAGGCAAAGACATCTACCAAGTCAGCTTCTCGCAAAATGACTCTGGTGAATCAATTAAAAATTTCGAGTTGTTAGGAAGTACCTCGAGATTCGTTTACTTTTATGACCCTGAAAATAAACTAGCCGTAGTCATATCACCTGAAAATTTAAACCATATGATAAAACCAATCACAGAAAAGAAAGCCAGCAAAGCAGTTAAAGTCATTCCGCAGCAAATAAAAGAGTCAAAGAAACCAAAAGAATAAAAAAATCTTGCAGCAAGCAGTTTGTGGTATGGGTACATTTTTATCAGAAAGAAGTGGTAACTGGTTTTGAAATTGTTGCGGAAAGAGACAGTCAGTTAAATTTTGTTGTTACTTGCCGATTCGACACCAGCGAAAATGGCTCATATCACTTTGAGCATTCTGATCAACAAGTGGCAGGACGAGAATGGCCATGTTCGATGTAGGCAATTAATCAAGAATAGTATGGGTCTATACAATGAATTGGATTGTGATTTATTAAATGTGATTAAATGAGTTTATTATGGAGTATGAATGGTGACCTCTCGGAGGTTTGAATAGCTGATTGCTGTCTGTGTAATAGACTTGTGTATAAGTTGGATTTAGTTTTGATAGTATATTTCTGGTTACACAAACTTACATTGTTAAATTAAATTAACTACAATACTTCAAAAATGTAGTTTGTCAGTCAGTCATTTTGTCTGACTATTGACTGTCTTTAAGAAAGATCACCCTTAGGCTCCGAATGTGTGTTTAACATTTTTGGTCAGAGAAATAATACCCAGTTGAACTCAGATGAAAGTTGATTTTGCAGACCTATTAGACCAACACATGCGGCGAATCAGAGCCAGTGCATCATCTGTGGCGATTGAAATTGGTATGAGTCGTGAAGCGGTTAATAATTGGCGCAGGGGTTATTCCAAGCCAAGTAAAAAACACCGGGATAAAGTTATCGCTTGTTCAAGTTACTTGCGTTTGAGCGAAGCTGAATGTAATGATTTATTGTCTTCGGTTGGTTTTAATGATGAATATGCCTTGTTTGAAAACCACCAATCAGTCAATTACTCGGACTTGTTTGACCAGCTCGAACAAGCCAAGCCCTATCCTATTTTACTGGTGCTTTCACAAGCACACATTGATCAACCACCACAAAAGCAAGTCATTCTAGAAATGGCACAGGCAAAATACCCCCAAAGCCAAGTGATGCATTTTCAAATGCCTTTCGCATCAAACATCGAAGCCCCTGTTTTTTTTAAGTACATGGGGGCTCAATTAAACTTAACTGATGTTGATAATGAATTAAGTTTTGAATTTAAGTTTAGTGACCTACTACAAAAACAAGCGGTTACTCTGGTTATAACTCGGTTTGAACATGGCAACCAGGCATGCCGAGAAATGATGGCTGGTATCCTAAGAAATCTATGCGAAATGTACACCGGTCAGTTACAGTTGATATTGTGTGGCAGTGAAGGGTTGTCGGCATTAAAGTACGCGCAAGGTAATTTATCTTTACTCAATATAGCCACATCACATTTGTTGACTTTCGATTTGAATTCTTGGCTGGCTGGTCAGTCATCTTTAGCGGAAAAGAAGACAAGCAAAGAATGGATGTTTTCATTGGTAGGTAACCACCCTGCTTTAGCCTCATCTGTATATCAAGCGATTCAATCAAATAAAACCAATCATGAATTATCTGATTTACTGTCTAATAATGATTTATTGTATTGTGACTTTAATCAGGTGACTCAAGTCTCTGGTAGAGAAAAACTAAGTGACTTACTTGAGCTTGAAAACTTAGGTAGGTATCGACCTTATTTACAAGATGTGACTTTGCGCAAATTGTTTTGGTTGAATTTGATCAGAAAGGAAAACAATCACCTGATATGGCAGTCTGAACCCATACGCAATTTTGGTAAAAAAATGATGAAAGAGCTGCTAGGGTGAAACACGACACATCATTCGGCCGAATTATTTTCATTTCTGTATTTTGTTTGATTGTTTTTCCATTTGCCTACCAAACTATTTTGCAATACCGTGCAACGCAAGTACAGACTGAAAATTTTGAGGTTTTTGAAATAGTTAACGAATATTTTGCGGTCAAAAACCACCTCAGTACTTTTGTTTCTGAACAAGGTGATTGGCCAAGTTCATTGGATGAAGCGGGTTATTTCGGTCGAGAGCAATTAATCAAATATAACCTTTCAGTTCCCTGGACGCTGAAAGGTGTGACAAATGACAAAGTATTAAATAAAGATTTAAAAGGTAAATACATACTAATCAACTTACACCCGAATACTTACCGATGGGATTGTGCGCAGCTAGATACAGATCTGCCTCGGAGGTTATTTCCAGTAAATTGTGGTGGCATAAATGACGGATATGGAACCCTGTCATTAAAGACATGGTTACTTTTGGTGGCATTTACATCAGTGGTTATTATTGTCTTGTTAGCCATATTTCGACACCCGTTGCTTAAACTTATTCGTAGGAATAAATTCTCTTTAGCCGGCATTAAATTTCACCAATTAAAACAATTGAATTTGTTAGCTAAGTTGACCGGTCACAGGCAGCCTGTACTTAAAGCGAACAGTTTGACTTTTTCTGATTGGCAACAACTGATTCAAGCTCATGGATCTAAACCGAATGCTATTTTTAAACTTTTAATTCAGACACTACCTGTAGAATCAGTTAAAACTGAGGGTAAAGTGAATTGTCGATTCATGCTATCAGATCAGCTTGAGCTTAATCTTGAAACGCTGTTGATTGTTGTTTCTGATGAAGTCAAATCAACGCGAATCATTAACCACATTAATCAGATGGACGACCAAGCCACGCCCCTTTTATTATGGTTGAATAACCCAGATGCATACCTGGATGTGCAATTACAACGTAATCGAATCAATAGGCCCTGTTTAATTCCTAGTCAACAACAAATGACACAATTGATGGTTTTTGAATACGCCAAGGCAACTTTGGTATCACTGGCATCAAAACAATTGCCAATTAATACCATTTCACCTTATCAAGGTAAAGGTGGTATCACCAAATCAAGTCATTTCTTTGGCCGACAAGCCATTTTAGACAAGCTTGAAAATCAATCTCAAACCAACTTTTTTTTGGTTGGTGGCAGACAATTAGGTAAGACCAGTTTATTAAAAGCGTTGTATAGAAAACTTAAACAACAGGCCAATAGTTATTGTCTGTATATTTCATTGTCAGATGACAGGCTGTTACCTCGGTTGTCATACAACAGTGGTATCAATCAATATACAGATTTGTCAGACCTGGTGACTCAAATTCAAAACATGCACAAAGGGAAAAAAATTCGCTTGTTGATAGATGAAGCGGATTTGTTTGTCGAATCTGAAATAGTGGGTGGTTTTGAATTAATGAACCAATTCAGACAATTTGCAGAACAAGGTCAATGCCAATTCATCTTTGCCGGATTTTGGCAGCTTTATGCAACGGCCGTTCTAGACTATCATTCTCCGTTACGTAATTTAGCGGAAACCATCACTGTCGGATCGCTGGAACCCAAGGCCGCTTATCAATTAATCACTGAGCCGATGGCAATGCTCAGACAAAAGTACGAAAGCCCTGAATTGGTCAAGGATATTTATCAAAAAACAGGTGGTCGGGCGAATTTGATCAATTTAATTTGCGAGTATGTGGTTGAGCAATTGGCGATAGAAAGGAAGGTGATAGATCAAGCTTTACTTGAGCATGCTTACCAAAGTGACCGTGTCATTGACGCACTGTTGGGCTGGTCAAATTTGTCCGCAGATCCACAGGCTTGTGGTTTGGACAGGGTGATTGTTTATTTGGTTTTTATTCATCAGAAAGTTGATTTAGAGACCATAAATCAAGTGCTTGATACCTATGCCATTGTTTTAAATCCAGAGTTTTTAATGCAGTCATTGCAAAGACTTAGGTTGGCACATGTGCTGACCAAATCGAATAAGCATTATCAATTCGCCGTTCCTTTGTTTGCAAATTTACATGACAGCAACGAAGCTCAAGTTCTCATTAAACAAGAAGTCCAATATTTCAATAGTTGACAAACTGTCCAGTTTTGTTTTTTTTACTGGACAAAGCCACCACGATTGTATCGAAGTTACTCATTACAATGCCTGCATACCTAAGCAGCTTGGATGAACGCATTATTCAATTAAGAAGTGCCGTCACAGTCTAGTTTAGCTAATGTTGAGTTGTGTAAATAACTCGCCAAACAAATCAAAGACAGAGGAAAAAAGTATGACGCATAAATTTACATCTATTATTTCATGGGTGCTTGTATTGACATTGACATCTTGTGCTCAGAATCACTCGATATTAACTCAAAGCAAAATAGAGGCCATCAATTCAGAGTTAAACGACTCTTTTTTTAAAGGTGATTTGTCTGTGATAGAAAAATACCTGTATGAGGGCACTGAAATTTATATTGATTTAGACCCCGATCCCAATTCAGGTCAAGAGCAAATCAGTTTAAAAGAATATCGAGATTTAATCAAAATATCATTGATGTTTATTGAGGACATAGCTGTTGAAGAGGAAATTGTTTCGATTGACATAGACGAACAGAAAGGTGAGGCCACATTGGTGGTTAAAGCCAACATCAGCTCAGATATTATGGGTATGGAATCGGTTGAAAATACAATTTCTACTACTTTGTTTGGACTGGTCAATGGTGAAATAAAGATACTCAGAACCAGTGATCAATTAGTTTCAAGCAGCCTTGAATGAAGCCAGCAGTTAAAGAATAAAAAAGTATTTAAATTCAACCAATCAATTTTATAAGGAAAAACACATGTTAAAATTTAAAGTAAAAAGCACAACACATCAAACCATATCAACAGTTTCAAAATATTTTTCTATTTTATTTTTTCTGGGTTCTGTCGTTTTTTTTGGCTATACGATGGTCAGTAATTACCACCAAGCCAGCACCATATTGTCTGACCCAATGGTGGTAGACGCTGAAGTGACCCTTGATGATGTGACGTATGAAAAAAAACGTAAAAGAGGCACCACTGAAACCTATCATTTTTCATACCATTATGCTGCTGCAGGAAAAATGTACTCAAAACCATTTACCGCCAGTGAGTCCAATGCTGAAAAGTACATCGATTCAGGATCGGTAAAAATTGCCTATGCCAAATCTAATCCCGAACTTTCGGGTGAAGTTGAGATACTTGAAAAAAATCACAGCATCAGCAGTTTGTTATGGCGTGGGGGCTTGGCTCTTTTGGGCTTGTTATTTTTGGCAGGTGTTATCTTTGGTTTGTTAACTGAAGTTATATTCGTTAACAAAGAGAAACCTGAAGAAGAGTGATTCATTGGCTGTCATTTTGCGTGCCAACAGTCAATACAATCCAACATATAATGCTTGGCTCTCAGCAAAAGAGTCAAGCAATCGTACATCATTGTTAACCATGTTTTTATATCATTAATTGTTTTAGATGAACGTTAAATAAGGAGTGTCTGTGTGGAAATAGAGTGTTATATGATCTTTGAAGCATCGTCAGTACAAGAAAAAAAAGTGATATGGTCACTGCTTGATATAAAAAACAAGCTAATGAATCAAGATGATTTTATCAACGCTGCCCAAAAAGCCAATCCAGATGTTGGTGTGGCTTTGGCAGAAAAATTATTAGAATCGGTGCCGTTTAATGAACTGAGAGGTGAGGTATATAAACACAAAACAAATAAAAAGTTGGCCCTTTTTAATTATCTAGGAAGCCCTCTGAATGGTGCTGGGTTTCATGAAATTTTATTGTTTATTGATGGCATGTTTCCGGCAGTAAAAACACGAGCCACCTTAACATTTGATGGTTTATTAGAACACGACATACAAATTACAGGTGGCGAATTGCAAGTAACTGCAACCGCCGATTTTAATCTTGAATAATTATGGTTAAAGGGTTCGTTTAGGTTGCGTTTTGGATACAAAAACACCAGTCAATGACAGGAATTATCATGAACAAAACAACACTGATTTTATTTGTTATTTTTATGAAGCTTTCAACTTGGGTTCATGCTGCTGAACCCAAGGTAAATGGTTTGTATGCGACTTGGTGCTTAACCGGCATGTCTAAAGAACTGAATGGAGAATTGATTCCAGATAAGGCCACTTACACCTTCACTCACGAAGGTAAGCTTAAGTATGTTGCTGGTTTCTTTAAACAAGAAGACGACTTTACCCTTGCTGCAGAAAAAATAAAAACTCATTCCATGGGGAATTATAAAATCATTTCTATTAAGCCCAATCACATGGTCTTAAACTATGGTGGTTATATGTATTTCACACTGGGCTCCTGTCAGTGAAGGTGCACATAAAGAGAAGCCATTGTTATCAAGCCTGGGTTTTTATCTTTGGCGTGCTCCCCGCTACATTTTGGTTTCTGCTTGGCTCATTTATCTCATTGGGTGCATTTAATAACATCACCAATTATTGGCTTTGGTTTGTTTTTTATCTGGCATCATTGATGGGAACCTTGGGTTTTTGGATCGAGCTGCTGTTAAAAAACAAATCAGTTAAGTCGAGGCTTTTTGTGCAGCTGATGATGGTTGTGGGTGTGGTGGTTGCCTTGATTATTTATTATTCTGAACCCCGTTTTTTTAAAAGCGTGGTGTTGTTGGTGTTTTCACCAATCGTAACAGGGGTATATGTATTTTGGGTTAATTGGCAGAGACTTCGTTTAAGAACAAATGGTGTATAAATACATTTTTCAAATAATGACTTCTGTATCCGAGTGATTCATAATAAGGAGACAATAACCGATTGAAGGAGGTGTGCAGTGATCAATAACACAGCAGATTTAGAGGGTGGTTGTGCCTGCGGGCATGTACGTTACCAGTTGTCTGCGAAACCCTTAATTGTTCACTGTTGTCACTGTCGTTATTGTCAAAGACAAACAGGTTCCGCTTTTGTCATTAATGCACTGTATGAATCCACGCAGGTTAAGCTGTTGAGCGGTTCGGTCAATGAAATTGAAACACCTTCACCAAGCGGTAAGGGGCAAACCGTGGCTCGATGCCCTGTATGTCAGGTCGCTGTTTGGAGTCATTATTTTATGGGAGGAATCCAAAAGCTGATTCGTTTTATTCGAGTGGGAACCTTAGACAACCCTGATTTATTACCGCCGAATGTGCATATTTTTACCGAAACTAAACAACCGTGGGTCAAGTTACCAGCGGATGTTTTATCTGTGCCCGTGTTTTACAGTTATGAAACAACTTGGAGCGAAGAGAATCAATTAATCCGAAAGAATTTACTGGAACAGGCTAAATGTCAGGAACAATAATTTATTATTTTTTACAGTCTGTTTTAGGCTGTTGTTTTTGACCCTTATTTAATCGATGTTATTTTGGTTTATTATTGCTTGTGAAATTGGCTTTTGGGTGTTGCTTGCTTTGGGGCTTTTCGCTAGGTATGTATGGAATTTACAGAAAACCAGCGCAATGATTTTGCTGTGTGTACCACTTGTTGATGTTGCGTTGTTAATTGCCACCACTGTTGACCTCAGCAGTGGACGATCTGCAGAATTCGCACATGGTTTGGCCGCGGTGTATTTAGGGTTTACCGCTGTATATGGGCACAGCATAATCAAATGGGCTGATGCTTATGTGGCTTACAAATTTTATTCGGGCAAAAAAAACTCAGTTAACATTTATGGGTGGACTTATGCTAAATATGAATGGCTACAATGGTTAAGAGGGGTGTTGGCTTGTGCCATAGCTGCCATTCTTTTGTCCATGGCTATTTTTTATATAGACAACCCTTCAAAAACTGAAGCCTTAGATCAGTGGTATGCCAACATGTTTTGGGTCCTTGGCATATGGCTGGTCTTTTGGCCGCTCTGGTATTCCGTGTTTCCAAAAAAAGAACAGTAACCCTCTCTTGATGTTATAAATTTCAAAACAATGGAATTGATTTGCTTGTGTCTAATTTCTTGAAGTCGCAGAGTTAACCATAACAATAAGTTTAAATTGATGTATTTATCCATGATGTTTGTTAAGTTACTTGTTGCATTAATTAACCCACCCAACACAAACACTTTAGGATTACATTTAATTATGAGAGCCCCATTTTGCTTATTATTGCTTTTTTTATCCATGTTGTCTGGCTGTTACAGTAAAAAGCCAAAACTTGCCTGCGACTCAACTGCTTTCAAACCAGGTAATTATACCTTGCTAAAAAATGCCAAGGTATTCGATGGAATCAGTGATGAGGTGCTTAACAATTATTCTGTGCTGGTCAAAGATGATGTTATTTTTGATGTGGCCCCTGATGCTGTAATTTGCGTTCCTAAAGATGTGAAGGTGCTTGCTCTGGATGGTCGATTACTCAGTCCAGGACTGATTGAATCTCATGGACACCAAACCTTTAATGAACCATGGGAAGTCATCAAAGGTAAACTTGAAAAATTGATTTATTCAGGTATCACTGGAATAAGAAACATGGCGGGTAGGGTGCCGAGTTACAAGCAATGGTCTGACAAAATTGATGCAGGAGAAATCGTTGGGCCTAATATTTATTCTTCCGCTTTTTTTGCCGGCCAAGCTTTTTTTAATGTGGATGGTCGTCTTAAGAAGTATAGGGATTTCGGTGACAATCCTGGTGATGAAGATTGGATGAAAATTGTGGATGCTGAGCTGGATATTCCTGATGCCGTTAGAAAAGCAAAAGAGAGTGGCGCAACTGGCATAAAGCTCTATGCCTCACTGAGTCCAGCCTGGGTGCAGCGTATCACTACAGAAGCCAAGAAGAACGACCTCAGGGTGTGGTCACATGCACATTTGCAGCTGACAGAAACTGAAGTAATTATAGATGCAAAGGTGGACAGTGTTTCGCATGCTGAAATGTTTGGTCACACCATCTCACATGAGAATGAAGTGGTTAAGAACCACACTGAAGTTGATACCGACAGGGTCAAAATAATATTTTCCAAAATGGTAGAGTCTGGTATTTATTTTGATGTCACTTTGCAATTGTATTACAAGTACTATGGTGGCGATTCAGGTAAAGCAAAACTTGCCACTCAGATTGTAAAAATGGCGAATGAAATGGGTGTTCTTATCGTGTCTGGTTCAGATTCAGAAGGTTTTTGGGATGAGGGCAACATAGCTCTATATGATGAAATGATCACATTGGTAGAAGTTGCTGGAATGAGCCCTGAATCGGTGTTGAAAAGTGCCACTTATAACCCGGCACGCCTTTTAGGTGTTGAAGCTGATTATGGCTCTGTATCCAAAGGAAAAAAAGCCGACCTTGTGGTATTCAATGCAAACCCATTGAAAAATATTCAGCATGTCAGGGAAATTTACCTCACCATGAAAAATGGCGTGGTTTATCAAAATTTGTGAATTCACAGACTTAAGTGGTTTATCTATGGCTTAAAAAGCCTTTTCAACCAATGAAGTTATTGATGGCTACACAGCTGAACAAAGGTTTTTCATAGGCTTTGCTCAAACAAGGGTGCTTAAGTACGGTGATGAATTGCTGTTGTTTCTAATTGAAACGAACCCAAATGCACCTGCAGAATTTCGCATCAATGGAGTGTTAAGAAATATGCCAACATTTTATCAAGCCATTGGTGTCAAACCTGGAGATGGGCCTGGAGATGGGCCTGGATATGGGATGTACTTACCTGAAGATGAACAAGTTGATATATGGTAACAGCTAACTCCAACTGCCTGGTTAGACTGAAAAATCTCATGATGCTTTGTTTTGACCATTCATGTTGTTTACAATGTTTTGTGTGATTTTAGTAAATGAACAGGAGTAAGGTGATGAATAAAAATCCAGTCGGTTGGTTTGAGATTTATGTTGATGAAATGCCGAGGGCCGAAAAATTCTATCAGCAGGTTTTGATGGTCGATTTTGAATTATTAGGCGACCCCAATGATACAAATATTGAAATGAAGGCATTCCCTTCTAATTTGGAACAATACGGTGCTTCAGGAGCATTGGTTAAAATGGACGGCTTCGCAGCAGGTGGAAACAGTACTTTGATTTATTTTTCATGTGATGATTGTGCAGTAGAAGAAGCACGGATAGTATCAGCAGGTGGGAAAGTTCAGCGGTCAAAGATGTCTATTGGTGATTATGGATTCATCACTTTAGCCATTGATACTGAAGGGAATATGTTTGGCCTACATTCTGAAAAATAAGTTGAGTTGATTCTAAAGGGAGAAAACAAATGACATCAGGCAGTTTGATATTTTTTTGCGGTAAGATGGGGGCGGGAAAATCAACTGAATCAAAAAAAGTGGCGATTGAACGCCATGCGGTGTGGCTTTCTGAAGATGAATGGCTTGAATCGCTATATCCTAAGCAAATTAACTCATTGGATGATTATATTAAATACTCAGGGTTGCTCAAGACACAACTTAAAAATTTGGTTCAATCTATCTTAGTTAGGGGTATCGATGTGGTTATGGACTTTCCGGCCAATACGTTATCGCAGCGTCAGTGGTTCAGAAGTGTCTTCAGCGAAGTTAAGGCTTCTCATCATTTGATATTCGTTGATGTGCCGAATGAAGTCTGCCTTAAACAAATAGCAAAAAGGCGTGATAAACACCCACAACGGGTCGCTACAGATACAGTGAAAATGTTCGAACAAGTGACAAAATATTTTGTCGCACCAACCGCTGAAGAAGGTTTTAAGCTGACAAAAATTGTGCCTCATTATTTAAATTAAAGCACTTGCCCAATCATAAGGACGGCTTTCAGAATGTCATTCTGAAATGAAGGTCGTTGTAATCTGTTTATGTTGAAATATTAAATTCATTTATTTTTACCACACCTTTGCCTGACGCTTTGGCCTGGTACATCAGCTTATCTGCGACTGTAATCATGTCAGCAATATCAACAGTTTTTGGTGAGTCTGTAATGGTGGCGCCTATGCTGGCACCAAAAGTGATTGAATGACCTTCTATGTGTTTAATGGTGAATATGTTATTTATCAGTTTGTCTAAATGTGTCTGTAAATGTTCAGGGTTTCCAATGTCATAAAGACAAATAATAAATTCATCGCCGCCATAGCGAGCGATGAGGTCGCTGGCTCTGACATGCTTCATTAACTGATTAGCCACTTCACACAGCACCATGTCACCTATTTTATGGCCAAATTGGTCATTGATCGTTTTGAAGTTGTCCAAATCAAGGAATGCAATGGCAACACATTTGTTGTTACGGGCGGCTAATTGTCGTAATTTTTCGCTGTAATCATTGAACATTTTGCGGTTAGGTAAACCTGTTAATGGATCGTATGAAGTTGAAGGCTTGATGACCTCATTGGTCGATTCAACGCAGGACAGTAATACGTAGTCATCATTCAGTGGGGTGATGCCCAGTTGTAAAAATACTTTTTCACCATTTTTCTTTAAGCCAGTCAAAACGCGTCCATTTTTCATTGCAATTGTTTTCGGGCTAATTAGGTAATTATCCATCAAAATTTTATGTGAGCGGTGGTATTCTTCGGGTATCAGGGCTTCTACCGAGTGACCCAGTATGTCGCCAGGGGTATAACCAAATATATTTTCGGCTTTAGGGTTGGCGAAGGTTATTTTACCATTGCTGTTAGCAATTAATAAGACGCCCACGGGTAAGGATTCGGTAATCGATATAGCCAGGTCTTTAGTAATTTCTAATTTTGACATTGTGTATGTAGTAATCCTTAATTACATGTAACAAAAGAGGATGGCTCTTACTGCTGTATTCATGTTGTTTTTATCGCATAGATTGACATGCTATAAAAGAAAAGTAAAAGAGTACTGATTTACTATGTTTGGCTACTCAAAAAGATTGTTTTCCGGGTGGCTTGTACAGCTAATTTTAATGCTCCATCTAAAGCATGATTTTACTTGAAAGTACGGATGAAAATACGGTCAAAACTCCAGTAAAGTGTTAACAAATGTTTCGTTCTTAATTGATTAAATGACTCGGTGTTTTCGGCCTTGATAAGCAGCTAGGGTGTTTGATGGTATGTTGCTTTTTATCCACCCTCTGTCCGTAATACCAATGTGTTTAATCAGTTGAATTTCTGACTTGGTTTTGTATCTGCTGCTTAATGTAGTCATCGGTGTTCGATAATAAAACAGAGGTATACATTTCGTTTCTGGTTGTAATTTGTTGTTTAAACCATGTCAGGTTTTTATCAGAGTTTTCGAACTATGTAACAATAAACACTTATCAAGTTTAAATGGTTAAATAAAAATTCAGGGTGCGATTGTTTTAATTAAATCACAAGTGTGGCTTATATATAGGTTGAAACGTGCTCCCTCAATATTTAACTGGACACTCAATTCAGAACTCTCACTTTAGGATAAAAATATGACACGTCGTTTAAGTAATGTATCAGCAATAAAAAAAGATCACTTGCTGTCAGTGGGTAGCGCTAATCGAAAAAACTCAGCGTTGATTCAATTGGCGACTCAATTATTAGTCGTCAGCTGTTTGATGGTGTTGGTTGGTTGTGATGATGCCGAACCCATTAACTCAATTAACCCTGCCACAACAGCCCAGGCAACTGTAATTGAACCAGTTTCAATGGATTTAGATTTAGCCAGTACGCCGCTTGATAAACCTTTGTTTTTGGGACTCGTTGTACCGCAAGAAAAATCAGCAGCACCGTGTCCCTTTCTGTCAGACAAAACCGCCTTGGCGGTGGTAAAAACTGATTGGACTCTTAAGCGCCGTGAAACAACTAATGAGCGTTGTTATTGGTCTAAAAATCTCGGTTTTTCAGTTGAATTAACGATCGAGCCATTGGCCACATCCAAGCCTTTGGCAGAGCGTGTTTATAACCTTGAAAGTCTTCCAGTTTTAAAACCTCAGTCAGGGCCTGGAGACAACGCGACGATTTTGTATGATACGGTGTGGGATAAAGAACAGCCGTATGCAATTTCTTTTGAACAAAACAACCAGTTGATTATGATGAGAGTGACTGGGTTGACTACCGATGAGGAACGGTTGACCGCAGCGGCGCTGGAAGTGGCGAATAAACTCCCTGCTGCATCATCCATAGACACCCAAGATGACTACTCGGTTACTTTTGATATGTGTAGCACATGGCGCAAGTCTGAGATTGAGGCTATTTTAGGATCAGCCGTACAAACCACCTTAGGAAATCTTGATTGTAAATGGGAGTCGACAAAGGAAGGGGTTTTGAAGCAAATTCGATTGACGATTTATTCTGGTCAATCTTATCCATGGGAAAGCGTGCTTGAACAAGGTGGTCTAGAAATACCCCATGTCGGTGAACGGGGACTGATGGAAAGCAAGCGTAAAAACAGTCGCATGCCGGCCCATGTATTGCTGAATACACTTTATACCAATAAGTTGGTTACGGTCAGTGTAACCGACACCATTGTTGAGTATAAAGCGGTGGCTCTGGCATTGTCGAAAAATATCGACAGTCGATTTTAGTTTAATCGGAACTGACTGTTTTTTGGTTTAACAGCACTGGACCTGTTTGCTTTTCACCTAATTTATCTTCGGGGTTGTAAAGTGGACAGGCTGTTAATGATAAACAACCACAGCCAATGCAGCTGCTCATCTCATCACGTAATACTGTTAACTGTTGTATTTTATGCTCCAATGTTTTTTTCCATTGTTTTGAAAGGTGTTGCCAGTCGCTTTTTGATGGCGCTTTGTCTTTGGGTAAAAAACTTAAAGCGCGTTGTATCTCGCTGAGACTGATACCGACCTTTTGTGCGGCTTTAATCACGGCTATTCGACGCAAAACATCTCTGTTATAACGTCTTTGGTTACCTGCATTCCTGTTTGCGTGAATCAGTGCTTTTTCTTCATAGAAGTGTAAAGTAGATACTTTGACGCCACTGCGATTGGCGACGTCACCTACAGATAAATTTGTACTTTGAATTTTCTTCTTCATTCAACAGCCTGGCCTCAAGTTTACTTGATGTTTTATATTAGCATTTATTCGTTTCAATTAAACACATATCTTGATACATCAAAGCCGAAGGTTTCAGAAGACACTTGGTTTTAAGCGGTTAAAACTTAATTGACCGCAACAATCCATACCTATTCAAAGCCATCCTTAAATATAAGATCATTAAACTCATCAGCGCCCACATCATAGGGCCCATATAAATTATCTAGTTGAAGATTGTCATAAGGGCGTGCATTACCTTCGATATCAACTGTTTGTCCGAAATTTGGACAGGTATCAGTGGCACCTATGTCATTCCCAGCAAGGCGAAAATCACCATTTATTTCATCCCTAAATAAAATACCATAAGTGAAAACATTGTTGCCTTCCAAAGGCAGTAGGTTGGTGTTGACGCAATCAACTGTCACAGGGAAAGCATTGGCTGTTCTGTAAGCAGAGGAGGCTGTTTGAGAATAGATAATATTACCTTGAATGGTTAAATCAGAATTATTTTGAGACCTGAAAGTTGAAACGGTTTCGGCATTGTCATAAAAGGTGTTGTGAACGGATAAGATACTTGAGTCGTTATTGGTCATAATCACATTGTTGTCACTGAAACCATCAGCTCCATTGTCCCCATTTTTATAAAAAACAGCATTTCTTATGCTGGTATCACTGTTTTCACTGGTTGCATATATGGCAGTCCCATTGTCAGCCCGATTGCCCTCAAAGTAGGCTGAATTTATGAATCCATTGGCACCGTTGGTCAAATATATGGCACCACCATTACCATTGCTGCTTGCATGGTTGTTAATGATTTGATTACATTTATAAGCTGTCCAACATAAGTCATTTTGCCGCTGTACATAGACGGTTCCACCGTCTTGAGCAAATATACCACCACCATGACCACCTGAGCGATTGCCTTGGACAATTGAACCCAATAGATTCACATTGGAATCAGTGGCATAGATACCTCCGCCATCACCATTACCATCGTTATCGCTGTCAGCTGTATTATTAATTACGGATCCATAGCGTTTAGAAAATTGGCTGGCAGTTCCGAGTTGGATAACACTGTTGTTTGTGGCGTAAATTCCGCCACCATGTGACTTTGCTTGGTTATCATAAATGCCTTGTTCTGGATCGTTTTCGCCATTTTTACCACTCCATTCATTGATATAACAACCCATTGAATAAACCCCTCCACCTGAGCCCTCTGTACTGTTGCGTTTAATGCTGGCATTTGAATAAATGTTTACACTGCCATTTTCACAAAATATGCCTCCGCCTCCATAGGCATCACTGTTACTTGAATTATTAATTATTAAGCTTCCATTGTTCATGATTAGATTTGGTTGATCAGCAAATGGAGTACCTGGAGCAGATCCAATATAAATGCCACCGCCAAGAGAACCCTGATTCAAACCTATTGTTGTTTCGTAAAGAGCCAGCGTGTCATTAGAGTTTGGCATATTAATTCCACCTGCTGGCGTGAAACCACTACCAGTACCATTGAAAAAATTCATATTAGAAAGGTAGATGGTTTTATTTACGGATGAAGGGGTAATGTTTAAAACGGGAGCTGTTGCAAGGTGCCCGGATAGTGTTGATTTTAAAGTTGGGTCATATGAATCTGACGAGCAGCTGGTATAGCCACCTCTGAAGTCGACACGTGAATTTGTTTCAGGTAAAACCAGGTTTTCATTGTATTGCATGGCATTTGAGATAAGTAAATCAGTGGCGCCTGAATCCAGAGCGGCTTGAATGCTGTCATAATCACAGTTGGCGTCTGAGTTTGGCCCAACATATTTCTGAGTTCCTGCAATTGTCCTGAAACTTAACAGTAAAAATGTCGTTGCCAAGCCAGTTAAAAATAAATTTTTCATACAAATTTCCTTAAAATACGGTTTTTAAATTCAGGGGGCAAAAACAACCCTCTAAAAAGTCTACATAAATAAATACCAACGCATACTGCTTAATTCGAGATAACACATAAAAACATGACATTTAATTTCAATATATTAATTTTTTAGACTTGACCTCTAGTTAACTTGAGGTTGTATTATGAGACAAATTTTATTTGAGCAAGTAATTAAGGAGATCAAAATGGTGCGTTTAGAGCATGTCAATTTAGTTGGTAAAAACATTGAGAACAGTCTGGCTTTTTATCAAGCGGCTTTCCCGCATTGGAAGATACGTTCAGAGGGTGAAGGTGAGTGGTATGGCAAGCCGCGCCGCTGGGTACACTTTGGTGATGAGTACCAATACATTGCAATCAGTGATTTTGGTGAAGGAGAAAATCGAGATTTATCAGGTCACAGTGTTGGCTTTGCGCATTTGGCTTTTGCAGTTAATAATTTAGAGGCAATTATTAGGCGATTGAACCGTGCGGGATATCCGGTCTATAAACCAGGCTCAGAGGCAAAATTCAGGAAAAACATTTACTTCCTTGATGCCGATGGCTTTGAAGTTGAGTTCACGGAGTACTTATCTGATTTGCCTCATCAGCGCAATGCAGCGGAGTGATAATTTGAACCTCAATCAAATAACCATCAAATCCAGAGATGTCAAACAAGCGGTGATATTTTATCAAAAACTAGGTCTGCGGTTGATAGTTGACGCCAGTCCGCGTTATGTACGTTTTGAATGTCCAGATGGTGACAGTACATTTTCTATCAGTTTTGGCACAGTCGCCAAGGATGTATCAAGCACCCTCTATTTTGAAGTTGAAGATGTCGATCGGGTCTATAAAAAGTTAACTAGCCGGGGTGTTTATTTTACTTCTGAACCTAAGGATAAGGATTGGTTGTGGCGTGAATCTGGTTTAATTGATCCAGACGGACACCGGCTGATTCTTTTTTCGGCAGGGCAGAACCGTCGATATCCACCTTGGCGACTGTAAAGATCAGGAATGGTTTTTTACAGCGCTGTACATCGAACCAATTGATTGCCATATAAAATTGACAGTGTTTAGCTATTATTAATTGGCTTTTTCCAATACTTCAGCTTAAATATAAGAGTAACAGGCCACAGCTGAATTAAACCCCAGCTAAACGACACAATGACTGAACGATCCAGGAGCCCGTCTATGTCACATTATATTTTGATTACTGGTTATCGCCAACAATTAGCCAAGGCGATCCATAAACTGGGTATTCCTTATTCTATCGTTACTGAGAAGCCACTTAAAACCCTGCCTCCTGGGGTTGATGATATTATTATCACTGATTTTTCCCAAATTAAAAAAGAGCAAGATGCGGCCTGTTTAAAGCTCAGGAAACCACCCACCCATGTGATTGCTGGTACCGAGTCAGGGGTGTTTCCTGCAGCTGTGCTTAGGCGTATTTATAATACGCGCCGTTCCACCAAAACATTGTTGATTCGTTGCACTGATAAAATGGCAATGAAAAAATACCTGCGTAAACATGAGATTCCGATGGGTGGTTTTGTGACTCACCAGAAAGACTTGACTGCGGTTGAATTAATTAAGGAACTGGGTTTGCCTGTGGTGGTAAAAGACCGGAAGAATTCCGGTGGGCGTAATGTTGTGATTGCAAAAACAGCCGCAGAATTGAGCGCACTGATTGCGCCTCAACGTTTGTATGAACAGTTCTTGGATGCCGCCGAAGGCAGTATTGAATCATTTGTTGAAGGTGGTGAAATCATTTTCAGCAACATCACTGAATACCACACCAATAAGGTATCCAATATTGTTCCTGCTGGTTATGATGAGGCTGAAACAGCAAGGATTAAAGCGCTGAATTATAAAGTCATCAAGGCCTTGAATATTAAATGGGGCTTAACTCACCTTGAGTATTATCGTCATGTTGATGGTGAACTGTTTGGGGAAGTTGCGTTGCGACCACCTGGTGGATATATCATGGAACTAATCAAACGTGCTTATGACTTTGACCCTTGGGAAGTATTTGTGCAAATAGAATTGGGTGAACCGGTTGAAAGTCTGCCATCAGATACTGTTTGGATTTGTGGCACTGTATTATTACATCCAGGCGAGGGAGTAGTCAGTGATGTATCATCACCTCAGTTAACAGCATATCCAACTTTGTCTAAAACCAGTCTTAAAGTCAAACAAGGCGATTATATATCTCCGCGCATTGGGGTTGGAGAAGACGTTGGCTATTGTATTTTTAAGGCAAAAACATATGCAGAGATAAAACAGGACATGGATAAGATGTGTAACAACAGTCCGATCCAAGTTATACCACCTGAATAAATTCACATTCATGACTTCCTAATTTCGAACCACTGCCTTAGAAATGTCTATTCGCTTTAGGCCTTCTTCAGTGATGCGCCTAAGTTTGCCAGCATCAAGTATTTTTATGCATTCTGAATAAACTCATTGCAATTATTTATTTAGACGGCTAGACTCCTAGACATTCAAATATGAATTAATTTCAGCACAGCGTACTGGTAAAACCAAATTATTGTTTATGCCCATGAACCAAAGGCATGCACAGGAGAAATATACAATGAAACTCGAATCAATTGCTTTACATGAAGGTTATCAATCGGAAGCAACAACCAAAGCAGCAGCCGTTCCGATTTATCAAACAACGTCCTATACTTTTGATAATACTCAGCATGGTGCAGATTTATTTGATCTTAAAGTACCTGGGAATATATACACGCGAATCATGAACCCAACCACGGATGTGCTTGAAAAACGCATGGCGGCAATGGAGGGTGGGATTGGTGCTTTGTGTGTTGCTTCTGGAATGGCGGCCATTACATATGCCATTCAGTGTCTATGTGAAGTGGGTGATAATATCGTCAGTACCAGTGAGGTGTATGGTGGTACATATAATTTCTTTGCGCATTCCTTGCCGCGACAAGGGGTTGAAGCGCGGATGATTTCTCATGATGATTATGCTGGTTTTGAACGAGCGATTGACGACAAGACCAAAGCTTTATTTTGTGAGTCTATTGGCAATCCAGCAGGTAATGTTGTCGACATCACTCGGTTGGCAGAGATCGCACACCAACATGGCATTCCATTGATTGTCGATAACACGGTTGCCACACCTTATCTGTGTCGACCCTTTGAGTTGGGTGCTGATATTGTTGTGCATTCATTGACCAAGTACATTGGAGGTCATGGGACTTCGATAGGTGGGGTGATTATTGATTCTGGTAAATTTGATTGGGTGGGTAACAAAGACAGGTTTCCTGCTTTGAATGAACCTGACCCGTCTTATCATGATGTGGTTTATACCGAAGCTTTGGGGCCAGCCGCTTATATTGGGCGTTGTCGTGTGGTACCGCTCAGAAATACGGGGGCGGCGTTGTCGCCAATGAATGCCTTTCAACTGTTACAAGGGCTTGAAACGTTGGGTTTGCGGATGGATAGACACTGTGAAAATGCCGAAAAATTAGCCCGTTATTTGCAACAACATAAAAAAGTGAAGTGGGTTAATTATGCGGCATTGACTGACAGCCCGCATTTTGATTCTTGTCAAAAAATCACCAACGGCAAGGCGTCTGGTATTTTAAGTTTTGGACTTGATGGAGGTGTCGAATCCTGTGCCCGATTTATTGATGCACTTGAAATGATTCTGCGGCTGGTCAATATAGGGGATGCCAAGTCACTCGCGTGTCACCCTGCTTCAACCACCCACAGACAATTGAATGATAAAGAACTGGCATCAGCAGGTGTCAGCGCTGATTTGATCAGAATATCTGTAGGAATTGAACATATAGACGATATCATTGCAGATGTCAGTCAAGCCTTAGCAAAGGCCTAGCCTGGGTCTGTACGGAAGGTAACTGTTGCTTTTGGTTTGATTGGAGTCTTGGCAACAGTTATTTTTCGTTCGATGAAGGGATACAAGTCAAGCCAAAGGGGGGGGCTAAGTACTTCGAATCATCAGGCTGCATTTTTTGAATCAATGATTTTACAGTGGCACTTAGTTTTTTTGGTGTCTTGTTGTTATGATGCAAGGTCAGCCTAATGAGAATTGTTTATGGCAATCAAGCCAACCATTTATAAATTGAGAATTGCCATCTCTGATTTTAATCGAGATTATTATGATTCAGTTAACCTAACTGTTGCTTTACACCCATCGGAAAACTTGCCAAGAATGATGGCAAGAATCGTGGCTTATTGTCTCAATGCGCAGGAAAACATCACTTTTACCAAAGGGCTGTCTGAGGTAGAAGAACCGGATATTTGGGTCAAGACCTTGGATGGTCTGATCTCATTGTGGATTGATATGGGTGAACCAGCTCCAGATCGGGTTAAAAAATCCAGCCGTTTGGCACCTGAGGTTAAAGTGTATAGTTTCAACAGCAAATCAGATACTTGGTGGGAGCAAAGTAAAGCAAAAGTACAAGCTTTTTCCCATGTGAAATTTTATCAATTCGATTGGTCTCAAGTTCAAACCTTAGCAACATTTGCCCAACGCAATATGAATTGGTCGCTGACAATCAGCGGTGACACTGTTTATATCGCAACTGAAAGTGATGAATGTGAATTAGTGGTTAAAGAGCTCGGATAACGCCACAAATTAAACCATTGATTGAATATGATTGGTTTATCTGGTGATTTGATTCTGTATAATTAGCACAATCAAAAAAATACCTTTCAATACCATGGCTGTGGAATCAATAACCCTTACCCAACCTGACGACTGGCATGTACACCTGAGAGATGGTGCAATGTTACAACAAGTAGCAGGATACACCGCACGTCAATTTGGGCGTGCCATTATCATGCCGAATTTACCAACACCAGTCACTACAGCTGCATTGGCGGTTGCGTATCGAGAACGTATTTTAGCGGCTACTCAAAATCACAGGGGGTTTGAACCCTTGATGACGGCATATTTGACCGATACCATTGCACCACAAGAGCTGTTGGCAGGTCATCAGCAAGGTGTTTTTACCGCTGCCAAATTGTATCCTGCCAATGCCACCACCAATTCAAGTCATGGTGTCAGCGACATCAAAAAAATATATCCAGTGCTTGAAGCCATGCAAAAAATGGGTATGCCATTGTTGGTTCATGGTGAAGTGGTTAACAGTGAAATAGATATTTTTGATCGAGAAGCGGTATTTATAGATGAAATCATGCAACCATTGTTACAAGACATGCCAGAATTGAAAGTGGTGTTTGAACACATCACCACCAAAGATGCCGTCGATTTCGTCGCCGCTCAAGGTGAGAATATGGCAGCAACGATCACGGTTCACCATCTACAAATCAACCGCAATGACATGCTGGTTGGTGGCATCAAACCACATTTGTACTGTTTACCGGTTGCTAAGCGTGAAGTACACCGGTTGGCACTGAGAAAAGCCGCGACTTCTGGTAGCAATAAATTTTTCTTGGGTACTGACACCGCGCCCCATGCCATAGGTGATAAAGAAAATGCTTGTGGCTGCGCTGGTATCTTCAGTGCACCACATGCATTGGAAAACTATGCACAGGTGTTTGAGGAAGAGCAGGCACTCGATAAATTAGAGTCATTCGCTTCATTAAATGGTCCCAATTTTTATTGCTTGCCATTGAACCAAAAGAAAGTGACTTTGGTCAAAGAAAGTCAGCAAGTGCCTTCAAGCATAGGTGAACAGGCCTTGGCAGTTTCGCCCTATAAAGCGGGTGAAACATTGGATTGGCACTGGGTCAGTGAACAATAAATAATCATCAGAACATGAGGTTTGTATGAAAAAAATATTTTTAATTTTGGTTTCAGTGTGGATACTTATTGTGCCAGCGTTGGCAACGAATTCAGTGAAGTATAATAAGGAACTGGATGGCTTTGCTTATCCTTTTGAAGTTAAAACATTTGATTTTAATTCTCAAAACCAAGATTTAAAAATGCGTTACATGGATGTGGGCAATCAAACAGCTGAAAAAGTCATTGTCTTGTTACATGGTAAAAATTTTTCAGGCTATTATTGGGAACAAGTGGCAAAAGATCTGCTGAACAAAGGTTACAGGGTAATCATCCCTGATCAAATTGGATTTGGCAAATCAAGCAAACCGGCAGCTTACCAATACAGTTTCGGCCAATTGGCTTTGAATACCAAATCCTTAATAGACAACTTGAACATCGAAAAATATGACCTGGTCGGACACTCAATGGGCGGGATGTTGGCGGTTACTTTTGCAGTTAACTACAGTGATTCAGTCAATAAATTGGTGCTGATTAATCCCATTGGTTTAGAGGATTACAGTCGATATGTGGCATTTAAAGATGTCAATTTTTTCTATCAAAGAGAATTGGCTGGCACATTGGAAAAAGCCATTAATTATCAAAAGAGTAATTATTATGATGGTCAATGGTCGAGCCAATATGAACAATTGTTGACGCCGCTTAAAGGCATGCTTGCTGGTGATGACTGGCCGATTGTTGCTTGGAATAATGCCTTAACTTATGGTCCGATATTCTCTGAAAATATAGTAGATCGGTTGTCGCAAATTACCAATAAAACCTATTTGATTATTGGCACCAGAGATAAAACGGGTCCGGGTAGAGGCTGGTTAAAAGCGGGTACAAGTAGAAAACTTGGTGAATATAAGGAGCTTGGCAAAAATGCCCAAAGTTTAATCGAAGGTTCTGTGCTGATAGAATTGGATGGTTTGGGTCATATGCCTCAGTATGAAGATTACAGCACTTTTATTAAAGCATTCAATAAAGTGATTGATCAATAAAATGGGTCAAATATGAAGAACTCAGTAATTTGATCCTTTGGTTATAGTGAGAGGCTCGATTCTTGATAATTACTGGGCATAGTCAAAAAATTTTCTACGTTCTGTTCCCACTGCGTTGGAATTTATTTTATTGGGGTGCTTGATGTCTTTCCAGGTGGTGACCATTCTGCCTGCATTCAGATGAGGAAAGTCCAAATTATCATTGTTAGAAATCCCCAGGAAATCAAGCAGATTGGTTAAGCCTTTAGGGCTGCTGACATCTGTTGCCAAGAAATCATCACGTGCTGAAAAGTAAGCATAGACCTGTCGTTGGTGCTGTTGATAACAATGCCTTAAATGATCAGAATGTAAGGGGTGGTCGGTGGTCAGTAATTCAAAAGTGGTATTGAAACAACGTTTCATGATTGGGTTGAAGTGACCTTCGGGTCTGAGGTTCTTCTGCATTTTGGTTAACAACATGCGTATCGATGCTATCCATAAATCTATGTTCCGGTTCAGATAGACAAACTTAGAATTGGGAAACAAGGCATCGAGCTGTGGATAGTCACAAAAACAGGGTGTATCTGAAAACACTTCAGCCAATTCAAAAGTACGTTTGGTGAATGCCGTGTGTGCGACTTTAAATCCCTGTTCAAGTAAAGCCATACTGACACTGGTGGTGCCTGTTCTTGGAAGGCCGATGATGAATAATTTATTCATGTTGTTTTAAAGTTGAGTGGGTCATTTATTGGTGTTTGAGTTCCGTTGAAATTCTAATGGTTTGTCATGCTCAATGAATTGGATTCGCACAACAGCATTATGTGGGGGTGATTTTCGATCAGTGTATTCAATGAAATCAAGCCATCAACAAAGGGGCTGGGTGCCACCTTGTTGATGGGATGAATTAATGACTGTTTACAGTTTAACTTCGGGTTTGGCAACAAAAGGTTTGATGCCAAACTCTGGATATATTTCACTGGGGAAATAAAATACGCCACCACGAGAGACCATGGATATGGTTTTTATGGCTTTGAGGTCCTTAGTTGGATCATTAGGAATCAAAAAGAAATCAGCCTGTAATCCGGGCTCAATCGCCCCTCTGTCAGTATGGCCTAAATACTTAGCCATGTCGTAACTACTGAGTTTTAATAACTCAGCTGGTGTATAGCCGATTTGTTGATACAGCTCCAGCTCCCTGTGCAAATTGAATGCACCGCCTAAATCAGTACCAGCAACCATGAAAATACCCCGTTGTTTCATCAGCTTTAAAGTTTCGATGATTTTGTCATATGCCAGTCGGTAAGCCAAATCTTCTTCATCATTAGCAATACTGGACCAAGCCACTTTAGCGCCACGCTGAACATTGGCAGGCATGTGTTCAATATAGTCTAATGCGCCAATTTGCGTGGTTCCATTACGTGCCAATAACAAGGCTTCATGAATGGCAAGTGTCGGATCAATAGCCGTGTTATTTTTTACCATGAGGTCCAGGGTTTTTTGCACCGCTTCACTGTCTAAATCTAATGCAGGTAATCTCTGTAATGCAGTTAATCTTAACAAGGTTCGGGTGTCTTCTTCAGGTTCAAGTACCCAGCCTAACATCACCTGATTGATGTGTGTCATTTCATCAAATCCAGCTGTAATCATCGCATTGGCATTTGAAAATGCAGGCACATGACCAGCCACATGTAAATTGAGCTCATGGGCCTTTTTAACAATGGCCGGGGCCCAGTCGCCATTCATGCTGTTATATAATTTAACACCATAAAACCCTTGGTCAGCATAGGCTTGTACCGCTTCCAAAGCTTGGGCTTCGGTTTCCACTAGATAACCGTTGTTGTTGTTGAATGGGCTTTTACCTTCGATCATGCCTAATCGGGTAATTCTAGGGCCAGCCAGGACACCTGAATCAATGTCATCTATCAATTGACTGAGTACTTCGTTGCTGTTGCCCATGTCTCGCACGGATGTGACTCCGGCCAAGACATTGAGTAAAGCAGAATTAACACCCAAGTGTCCATGCATTTCATACATCCCGGCCACTAACACGCCACCATCACCATCAATTTCAACTTCTGCTTCATTTGAAGCTGCGTCAGTGGTTTCGATGGCTTGAATTTTACCGTCGGCAACTGTGACCGAAACTAATTCGCTTAAGCCCAAGGTTTTTGGGTCAAATATTTTTACGTTACGAATGCGTACATTGGAGTTGAAATGATGGGAGAATTTGGCTTGTAAGCGTTCGAATCTTTTGGCAGAGTAGGTTTCTGCGATTTTCCGTAATTTGTCTTCTTCACCTTCAAAACCAGAACGGATTACAATAAATCGTGGCGTTATGAAAGCAAAGAATGCATCGTCTTCATCTAATATGAAATAAGTGGGATTGAGCCCAGCACCTGACAAGGCATAGGATTTCAGCGCGACGGGTTCAGCAGCCGTACTGGTTTGTAAGTTTTCCATTGCAGTCAGCATCAATTTTCCGGCGGGTAAGGCAGGCATTGTATGATCTTCAGCTTGAATTAAAACCTTCGCGGCCAGAAAAATTGAGTAAGGCGTGCCAGATTGGTCAATGTAAAAAGAGTCTTCACTGATTGTCTTTTCGCCGCTTCCGGTGGCATCTTTCCAAGAGGCTTTTTGTCCTTCAAGTTTAAAGCTTTCGTCAATCGAGTTGCCAAAGGTGGTGTTGCCAGCTATTTCCCAGTGGATCGGCAAACCTTCAGTATTAAGGGTTAACGATTCTTTGATGGTTGGGCCACGGCCATTGTTTTTATAATCATAATCAGTGGTAATTAGGTTGCCCGATCGAGTGACATTCAAGTGGCCTACTTTTGTGCCACCGATAATAACACTGTAGAATTCTTTAGAAGAGCTGTCAGGTGTGGTTGGCTTGTTGTGGTTTGAGCAGGCTTGTAGGCCGATTAAAACCATGAGGATAATAAGTCTGTGTCCCATTATTTTTTGGGTAGGGGGCATTGCGTCGAGGTTAAGCATAAGGTGTTGCGATATATGATGAACAATTAAAGTTATAAGTTTCGAAGTTAAAATGCAAGCAGTTATTGTCAATCAGTCTCAATCAGCCTTTAAAGATGGTGCGCTGAAGGGTTTTG